>Ga0208940_1000625_pt1 | contig 43299 bp, 39 predicted proteins | sample AD_JPNNA6_MetaG_FD_184445 | JGI IMG/M metagenome (GOLD analysis project Ga0208940, IMG submission 184445) | Active sludge microbial communities of municipal wastewater-treating anaerobic digesters from Japan - AD_JPNNA6_MetaG (SPAdes) (version 2) | ecosystem: Engineered > Bioreactor > Anaerobic... | reverse complement strand
TCTCTTTCAAATTACGAAGTTGAAGTTAGAGAAAATCCAAATAAATGGATCAAGATTTTCTATAAAGATAATATATTGACTAAATATGATATTGGAGATATAGTATGATAAAAGAATTGTTTCAAAGTGTAAAGTCTCATTTTTTGAAATATGCGTCAAGTCTCAAAGTTGAACGACAGAGTATTTATCTTTATAGTCGTAATCCGTCAGTTTTTTGGGGTAAAGAAATGGATAACGCGAGTCTGTCTCAAAAAAATTGACACATATGGAACAAATATTTTTTATTCTCCAAAAAACCGACGGGACACTTTATAGTTTAAATGTTTCACGTGAAACATTTAAACTATAAAGATAAATATGTCGTTAAATATGGTATAATAGATACATCTTCGCTCTTAAGGACAAATTTATGAACGACATTATTTCAAATGAAAGTAAAAAATATTTATTGCATTTAGCTAGAGAAACAATTAAAACTAAGTCTCGAAAGATATGGCTCTCTAAAAAAGAGATTGAAGGTCTTTCAAAAGATTTAAAAAGTAATGGAGGAGGTTTTGTTACTTTACATAAAAACGGCAAACTCCGCGGTTGCATCGGATACATCGCTCCAGAATTTCCTATCTATCAAACGGTTATTGAAAACGCCTATAACGCCGCTTATTCCGATTATAGATTTAATCCGTTGTCCCCGGAAGAAATTAATGACGTTTGTATTGAAATTAGTATTTTAACTCCGCCTAAAAAAGTTGGGTACGAAAATTATAAAGAGTTATATAATTTAATTGTTCCATATAAAGACGGAGTAATTATTAAAAAAGGAATGAACTCTGCCACTTTCTTACCTCAGGTATGGGAACAACTTCCAAACTTTGACGATTTTTTTTCTAATTTATGTATGAAAGCTATGATAGATCCGCAGGAGTGGAAAAAAAACAACTTGTCTATTGAAACTTATACGGCTATAGTTTTTAGCGAAAAAGATAAACTCTAACAAACGATAATTACCCTCGTTATAAATACGCTTATTATATATGGATATTTAATGCATATCTTAATTTCAAATTAAAGTTAATTTCTGTTTTTGATTTGCGTTCCGTCGGTTTCTTGAGGAAAGAAATTGACACATATGGAACAAATAGTTTTAACTAGCAAAATATTTGTTATTTTCTAAAAAATTATCCGAGTTTTTGTAAAGAGTTTTCTACTTTTAGTTGTTATATATATAAAAGAAAAAGGAGAAAATTTTATGAAAAACAAAAAACATTTATTTCACTTTATAGTGTCTGAATCTATGAATAGTAACGTCATAGATTTCTTACTAAAAGAGTTCAAAATTAATACGTTCAGTAAACTGTTTGAAACGATGTTTCGCCTTATTAACAAAAAAATGCCAAAAATGAAAAGAATAATAGGAAATCATCGCTCCGAATACTCCGTTATAGATAGCTCCGACGATAAAAGGTTGGATAAATACCTTAGGATCAGCGAAGCGGACTATATACAACTTAAAAGATGGCATTATTTTTATAACGAATTCGGTATGGCTTCGACGGTTCGAGATATTATACTGTTTTTTTATAACGGCGTTACAAAACACGGGTTGGAAGGATTTCTTGAGCTTGTTGGCAAGAAATTAAGGATTGATAAGTTGAAAAACGACTTTTTGGGTAAAATGACACAACTGTTGAATATAACCGCTCGAAAACAGCTGTTATACGCCCTCGTAATCGAAAATTATCCCAGATACGTTTACTGTGCGTAATTTTTTTCGCAAGAAATCGACAGGATACGGTTTTAGAGATTTATTGAGAAACCAAGTATAGAAAATTCTATAACGATAAAATCATATTTAAAAGGCTCGGAATAAAAATATTTATCTTTGTAAAAAAACTCAGGTATTGTCTTAATTATAAAATAAATAGAATAGTTTATAATTTTAAATATTTTAATATCGAGCCGTTGATAAAACGATATTTGCGGTAAAAGGTAACTACGATAATCCTCTGTTTTTTTGAACTCCGTACTATCGGGAAGATAATAAAAAATATTATATAAATTCAACCCTAACGAATAATGGTATATATCAAAAAAGAATGATCCGCCAAAAAAAACTCCATAAACCAAATTAAAAGTTGTGTGGTAGTATCTATAATCGTTCAGCGTAAAATCATAATATTTGTAAATCATGTCGTCAAAATCAAATTTTACAAATAATCCGGTTTCAAAATATTTAACCGGATAAAATGAAAAAAATAAACTAATCGGGAAAAAGGAAAATATTTTTGAGTTTGTTCTATTATCAAAGTATATTTTCGAAGAAACGGCGTTGAGATAAATATTTATATATGGAAAATCTCGTTTTGTTTTATTTTTTTCAATTTTTTTAGTTCTTTTCAATAATGCGCTTTTTGTTTTTAACAATTCTACGCATTTTACCATATAATTATATATGTTATCTACATATTCAATATTTGTTTCGACTTCAGTCTTCTCTTCTAAAATAAACTGGTTTACCGATAACATCTCTCCAAAATTATTATACAAAGATATATCCATAATTATAAAGGATTTATTTTTGTTCAACATAATATAAAAAAAACCGCTGGCGTTATTTATATTAACGTAATTTGAAATTTGTTTAATACTGGTTACCTCTAAACTCTCGTTATTTTTAATAACTCTTAACTCTTTATGCTCATTTAGAGTTTTTTCAAGAGCCAAGTCAAAAAAATAATCGGCAATTATGTTATTTTCAGCCGTAATTTCTTCTGTAAAATTCTTAATTATGTAAATATCTTTAGTATAATCAACCTCTTGACCGTTAAAAACCGTAAATACAGAGAAACACAAAAATATTAGAATTTTATATTTTTTTAGCATATCCAATATTTATTCCTATGATATATATGTTTTCCCATTTATAGTTAAACAAATTATAAGCGGTAAACTGAAAAGAGTTGTATATACTAAAAAAATTCATTTTTCTTATGTGAATTTTTATACCAGTCTCTATCGGAATATATAAATCCAGATATTTATCTATAGTATAACACAATTCAATCTTTAATCCGACAAAGGGCTCCACCGCATATCCTGAAATATGAAAACTAATTCCGGTACTAGTCCCAATAAAGAAACTTTTAGAGCTATCGATACTATAATTAAATAATAATCTATCATCGTTTATTCCAAATCCCCAGAACAAACCTCCGCCCAATGAAAAAAAATTAATCGGGGAAAAATAATATCCATAAAAACTATGTACAAACGAGATAACCCTTGGAGTAGTTTTTAAAAAGCCGTTAAAAACCATTATTTCATGTTTTGTATTCGCTTTTATTTCTAAGGATAAGTCGTCGTCTTCTTTTGCGTCTTTGACGATCGCTTTCTTTTGTTTAATAATAGTCAACGTAGAATTATTTAATATTTTAAATAATTCAATTGAAACTGTCGTAAGAAAATCGTTTATAGTATAATCGTTCTTTGACCTAAAATTTTTCATAAATAAAATAGAATCGTCGTATGGATTTATTAAGGAACATTTAAGTATTACGCTATTATTAATTGTATATGTTTCGCCGTATAGTATATAATCAATTTGCTTTTCGAAAGCCTCTTTTTTGATCAACCGATAAAACTCGTCGTTATTTGTAGTCTCATAATCGTTTAAAATTACAAAATTATATTTAACTTCGGTCTCATTCGATAAAAATTCAAAAATAAATTGTTTATTAAAAAATTTCGCAGTGGCGTTGTCCGTTTTCATAAAAGGCGAAGAGACGCCTATATACGCTTTCGGATTTTCTTCGCTACAGATAAATGAAACGAAATAAATCAAAATTAAGAAAGACAATATTTTTTTCATTCTTATTCGCGTATCCCGCCGGTTTTTTGGGGAATAAAAAATAATTTAATAATTAAAAATATTTGTTCCATATGTGTCATTTCCCCATCCAAAAAAACTGATAGGTACTTTATTTATTAAAAATATTTTTCATATCTCTAACATTTTCAATTATAATACAATTTTCCTTATTTTCAATATCGATATTTTCTGATAAATAGGTTTTATTAATATTATATTTCTCAGCCTCTTTTACTCTATTGAACATTTTTTTCACGCTAAGTATCTCTCCGGTCAAAGAAATTTCTCCGATAAAACAGGTATCTCCTTTAATAGCCGCATTAATTTTTGAAGAATATATTGCCATAGCTATTGCCAAATCGATTCCCACGTCTTTAATTCTTATTCCTTGAGTTATATTAACATAAATATCGTAATTATTAAGATTTTCATTCAAATATTTATTGATTACGCCAATAATTTTATTAACTCTGCTTACGTCTATCCCTTCAGAATACCTTCTCGGATTAACAAATACCGTAGGTACGACCAACGCTTCAATTTCTATCAAAAAAGTACGAATTCCCTCTACGGCGATCGTTTTACACTTTCCAACAACGCTATTGTAAATATTTTTCCCTTTCAGCGTTTCAAGATTATTATCAACAACTTTTAAACCTTTTGCCAACATATCAAAAAACAAAATATTATCGATAGTTCCAAATCTGTTTTTAACCGATCTCAATATTCTATAGTTATTTCTGGCGTCAAATTCAAAATACAAAACGACGTCGACCAAATGTTCGACAATTTTTGGTCCGGCTATCTCGCCCGATTTATTAATATGACCGACTATAATAACGGGAATATTGAAAGATTTTGAAAATTCGACTATATCGTTAGCGCAAATCCTCATCTGAGATAAACTACTAACAGAACCGTCGTTTTCAATATTTTCATGTTTCAAAGTTTGAATGGAGTCAAAAAAAATTATATCCGGTCTCTCTTTTTTACACAATTCTAGAATTGCGGTTAAATCATTATTATTTGATAAAAAAAATTTATCCTTTTTTAGTTCAAGTCGCTCCGCTCTAATTTTTAATTGTTGTAAAGTTTCCTCGCCGGAAAAATAGTATATTTTTCTACTACTTTCAATATTATCCGCTAAATAAAAAAGAAAGGTAGATTTCCCTATTCCGGGCTCACCCGAAAGCAAAATAACTGAACCGCAAACAATGCCGTCTCCAAAGAACATATTCAAATCATTGTCAGAAATTTTTATAATTTCATGAGGATCAATTTTAATATCTTTTAATAAATTCAGTTTTATCTCTTGTCGAGATATAAACTCTTTTTCTTGTTGTTTCTCCTCAATTAACGTATTCCAAGAGTTACATTGAGGACATTTTCCAATCCAAGACATGGTGGCGTAAGCGCATTCAACGCATATATATTTCTTACTATTTTTCATTAATTTTATTAAGATATATATCGTACGACTGAGATACAAGATCTTTAATATTTAAAAAACTATTTTTATTTTCAATTAACCCTATGATTTTAGATAACAATAAATAATGACCGTCGTTATCTTTATTTAAGCTATCGCTTATAACCGGAATTGGACAACTATTACGTATTTTATTATATAAAGGTTCGTTTAAATTTTCTGTTATAATCAAATAAGCTCCGGTATTCCCTAAATGAATAAGCTCTTCTATACAAACGCTTATTCTTAAATCGCCGTCTTCGTAGCCGTTTTTAAACGAAATTATATAAGGTATCCCAAAATTTGTTAATTTCTTAGCGATATTTGTAACATTATGTTCTATATTTAATATTATAAAATCTACGTCGCTTTTTTTGTATATATCGACGACGTTAGATACGTCTTTACCTTCGCTATACAAATCGATAACCGGTATATCAACGGCTAAAAACGCATTATTTATATAATTGTTTTTAAAATTAATAATTAAATCGTTTAAAGAAACTTTATTTACAGAATTAATATTATGGTTTATCGCAATTTCTTCGATATCGATCCTAAAAATATCTATGTTTTTATCCTTTATAGAATTATAAAAATTATAGTTGATAAAAGAAGAGACAAAAATTTTAATTCTCTTTTTCTTTTTATTTTTCCAATAAGATATATCTAATTGATTCATAACGACTATTCTTTATAAAATACTCTAACTCTTTTCACCAAACCTTCGCCCTCCGATTCCGTTTCGACGTTTTTTTCTTCTTTTAAAGTCATATGTATAATTCTTCTTTCAAAAGGATTCATCGGCTCTAAAAGAACGCTTTCTTTGGATTTTCTTACCTGCATAGCGGCGGTAAGAGCGGTTTTTTTTAGCATTTTCTCTTTTCGAGATCTGTAATTTCCTATATCTATTATCACCTTGGTCCATATATTAGAGTTTCTGTTAAGGGCGACGTTTACTATAGTTTGAATAGCTTCAAGGTTTTTACCTTGTTTTCCTATTATAAGCGCTGAATCCGGCGATTCTATCTCAATGATTATTTTTTCATCGTCTTCTTCAATTAAATAAATTTTTGCTTCAATATCCATTTTTTCTAGTAGTTCTTTGACAAACATTAGACATCTGTTTCCGAATAACAAGTCGTCTTCAAAAGAAACTTTTGCCGTTAAATCTTTTTTTCCGAAAGAAAATATACCCCCTTTGTTTTCAAAATCAAAAACGACTTGATCCTCTTTGAGTTTGAGCGTATCTAACGCGTTGTCTATTATTTCTTTTTCCGTTTTACCGGAAAATTCTCTAGTTATCATAATTCTCTCCTTTCTATGTAAACTAAGCTTTTTTCAAAATCTTTTTATTTTTCATCGAATTTTTTAGCAATTGTTGGATAACGTTCAATATATTCATTACCGTCCAATACAAAACCAATCCGGACGATACGTTATAAAACATAAAGAAAAACAACAAGGGCATCATCCACATCATCATTTTTGCCTGCTTATTAGATTGCATATCGGGCATAATAAGGCTCGAAAAAATTTGCGTTGCAACCATAACTATAGGTAAAATATTAAACGAGCTTATATTAACAAACGGTATCGTAAAATTAAAATTTATAACGGCGTCCGGAAGAGATAAATCCTTTATCCATAAAAATCCGGCGCCTTTGAGTTCGACCATTTTATCTAAAAGTTGATACATCGCCAACAATAAAGGCATCTGTAAAAGCAAGGGGAAGCAACCGCCAAAAGGATTAATGCCTTCTTTTTTGTATAAGTTCATTGTTTCTCTGTTTAATATCTCCGGTTTATCTTTATATTTCTCTTGCAGTTCTTTAAGTTTCGGCTGTAACTTACCCATTTTTTCCTGCGACTCCATACTTTTATAAGTCAAAGGGGATAATAATAATTTTATCAATACTGTTAAAATTATTATAGCTAATCCGTAATTTTTTACTAATTTATAGATAAAATTTAAGATAACCCCCATAACGTCGCCAAATCCAAAAAACTTATATTCAACTACTTTGGAAAAATTCGTATCATTTAACTTAAAATCTTTAAAATTATTATACTTTCTAACAATAGATCTAATTTTAGGACCAATGTAGATGTAAAAAGAAGATTCTAGCATTGAATTCTCCGTATATCTCTCAAAACCGCAATAATAATTATTTTCCCGACTATCTTTATAATCAAAAAAGTATTTATAATTCTGGCTGTCTGGGTAAATTATTGCCGCAAAATATCTATCTTCTCTGGCGATCCAACTTTCCCCGCCTTGTCTATATTTTTCTCCAAATCCCGGTACGGTTGATTTTTTAACGAACTTATTATCAATATCAATTTTTTCAACTTTCTTTCCATTGAAATAAGAATACATATCGTATCTTTTATTAAACTTTTGTCCGTCGGAATTTAGATCCGGTCCCCATCCCAGACTAAAAGCGACGTCGGAGCTATCAAAGTTCATCTGCTCGTTTTTATCGTTAGATATTTTTACGTCAAACCTAAAAATATTTTCATCTTCCACAAACGTATAAATTTTTTCAATTTTATAAATATTTTCGTTTTTTATATCTTTTATCTTTGTAGAAAAAATAAACTTGTCGTCAACTTTTTCTAACGTATAACTCTCCTTACCGCCGGTTAATTCTGAAATTGTTTTTCCGTTTAACCATGATCCAAACTTTAACTTGAGAGAGTTATTATTTGGTTTGCCTGTTACAATACTAAATTTTTTATTTTGATTTTTGTCCAAAAAACTATCTTTTACGTAAGCTTTGACTATTTCTCCGTTTACTCTACTAATTTCAAGTAAAATATTTCTATTTTCATATATAATATTCTCTTCTAAAGTCTCTTTTTGTTCATATAACGCTTCAAATTCCATTTCCGGCGTTGTTTCTGATTCAATATTACTATTTTTCTTTTCCGAAGCGCCGTTCGATATAACGGCATCGCTTTTTACATCTTTTACGTTATACATAAAATAAACGTTAATACCTACAAAAATAACGGTAAGTATTATCATAAAAACAAAAGTCCTATTATTGTCCATCGTCTCTCCAATGTCGCTCTAACGGATCGTATCCCCCTTTACTCCAGGGACCGCATCTAATCAATCTATACAATGTATAAAAAAACGCTTTAAAAAAATTATACTTAACAAAAGCCTGTCTTGCATATTCGGAGCAAGAAGGGTAAAATCTACAAGAAGAAACAGATAAAGGCGAAATAAATTTTTTATAAATATTTATAAATAGGATTACAATCTTATTTAAAAATAGCATTTTTTTTCATCTTTTCTAGAATAAATAAAAAATCTTCTTTTTTCTCCGAAAAATTTCCTTTTCTAGATTTTACGGAGATAACTATGTCCGTATTATTTATCTCGTTTTTTATCTTGTCAAAAAATTCGCGAACGACTCGCTTCTCGTAGTTTCTTTCTACAGAATTACCGATTTTTTTTTTACCGCTATACAGAGTCTATTTATATTTAATTCGTTCTTAACGAAATAAAAAGCGTATCGAGCCGTTTTTTCTACCGCCCCTTTGTCGAGTATATTTTTTATCTCATAACTTTTTTTTATTCTTTCTTCCTTTTTCATAATTTATTAAGCCGATACCGTTAATCTTTTTCTTCCCTTAAGTCTTCTTCTCTTTAAAATTAATCTTCCGCTTTTTGTCGACATCCTGCTTCTAAAGCCGTGAGTTCTAAATTTTTTCACGTTTGACGGTTGATACGTTCTTTTCATATTTATCTCCTATATTTTATAAACTTAATTGTTATTTCCATTAAAGAAAAGAATTATACCATTTTTATACAATTTATGTCAAGATTAAATAATTTATTTTAAGTAGCTCGTCAGTTTTTTGGGGTAAAGAAATGGATAACGCGAGCCTGTCTTAAAAAAATTCGACGCATATGGAACAAATATTTTTTATTCCCCAAAAAACCGACGGAGCAGCGCTATTATATTTAGCGCTTTGATTTTCCTATAAAATATTTAATATCAAGAATTATTTCTTTTTCAATATTTTTTGAAATATTTTTAATAATATTTTCCTTCTGAAAATTAAGAGATTGAATAAAACCCGTATGAGCGCACGATATATATAATTTTTTATTTATTATTTTATCCGGCGTTATGAAATTTTCGAGTCTTTCTCCCACAATAACTTTCCAATTTTTTTTTATTAAATCAAGATAAAATTCGTTTTTATATTCCCCTTTATAAAAGCAGTACGGTATAACGTCTTTAATTAAAGTTACTTTTTTGTATTTTTCCATCTATAATCTCCAAAAATGATAAATACGAACTTTTTTCAAAAATTTTTAAAAGAGTATCGTCGCTAATTGTAATAAAAAACTGTTTATAATCAAATATTTTTGAAACAAATTTGACCTTCCTATAGTTATCCAACTCTAAAATCACGTCGTCTAGTAATAAAATCGGCGAAATATTGTTATATTTTTTATAATTATCCGCTTGTATGGTTTTCATAATTAACGACGCCAATCTAGTTTGACCAAAAGAAGCGTAACTATTAAAATTCAGATTATTTAATAAAAATTGATAGTTATCTTTATGGACGCCGTAAAAAGAAAAGCCAAGTTCAACTTCTTTTTTGCAACATTCCATTAAAAAGTTAAAAATATTTTCTTGAGTAAACTCTTTAATTTTAATTGAAGGATAATAGATAATTTTGGCGCTGTAATTATAATCGCCTATTTCTAAATATTTATCGTTAAAATCTTTACTGGTTATCTTAATAAACTCGTCTCTTTTTTGCTGAATAATATTTATATATTGCGCCAACTGATAGTTATAAATTTCCAACAATTTTTTATCAAACGACTTATTTTTTAAAAGAGCGTTTTTTTGTTTTAATACGCAATTATAATTTTTAATACTATAAAAATACTCGATATCGATTATTGAAAAAAACATATCAAAAAATTTTCTCTTGTAGTTTGGATTTCCTTTAATAATTAACATATCGTCGCTTGAAAAAATTACCGAACAATATTTTCCAAATATTTCAGAGTATCTTTTTATCTTTTTATTATTGTAAACGACCTCTTTAGATTTATTTAAATATTTAACAGATATTTCGTTATCTTCGTCGTTATCGTAATTAATTAAAATAGAAAAGTAGTTTTCCCCTTTATTTATTAACTCGCCGTCGGAAACGGCTCTAAAGGATTTTAAATATGTAAAATAGTATAATAATTCGAGAAAGTTAGTTTTACCCGTTCCGTTTGGGGACTTTATTATTATATGTCTCTCTTGTTCTTTAAAACAAAATTCTAAATTTCTAAAATTTCGAAAATTTGTCGCGCTTATGGATTTAACAAACAAATTTTCTCCATTAAATAGTCATTGGCATCATAATATAGATATAATCGTTATCTTTATCTTGCCTTACCGAAATTGTCGATTGAGAATCTTTAAAATAGATTAAAACGTCGTCTTCAGATAAAACGTTTAAAACGTCGATCAAATACATGATATTTAAAGCTATTTCAAATTTATTTCCTATATAATCCACGGATAATATCTCTTTTCCAGATCCAAACGTTATATTTTCAGTATATATTTTTAACTCGTTATCAAAAATTGATAAAATTACTTTATTTGAATCTTTGTCTCCCATAAGAGAAATTCTATCTAAAGATTCTAAAAAAGTTTTTCTGTCTATTTTAAAATTTCCTACAAACTCGGTAGGTATAACCTTTTGATAAGGCGGAAAATTTCCATCTAATAAATTTGAAATAAAAAAGAAATTGTCTATTTTTATAAAAACGTTTTTTTGAGTTAATCCCATCTGGATATCGCCGTTATTTGAACATAATTTTATAGTTTCGTGCAGTATCTTAGGGGGTATAATAACGCTTCCGTTATCTATCTCCCGTATAGATAATTCTTTTTTTATAAACGCCAATCTCTTACCGTCGGTAGAAACCATCTTTATACTTTCTTCCGTTTTTTCAAAAAAAACGCCATTAATAAATTTTCTATTGTCGCTCGGAGATATGGCAAAAATTGTTTTTTTTGTCATTTCTGTAAATATCTCCTGTTTAATTGAAAAATATTTAACGTTGTCTGTGATTTTAACGGGAGGAAATTTATCCGAATCAATTCCTTTTAATTTGTATTCTATTTTTTTATTCTCTTTAGGATTAATTGTAACGACATTTTCTTCGTCGGAAAAAATTTCTATTTCATTTCCGGATAATTTTCTAACGAGAGTATATAGCCTGTTGCAATATACGGAAACAGAACCTTCTTCTAAAATTTCAGCATTTATTTCCGATACAAAGGTAATCGACGTTTCAGAAGCCGTTATTTTAACCAAATTATTCTTTGCTTCTAGAAGAACGTTAGATAATATAGAAATACTATTTCTTGTAGAGATAATACTCTCCGCTATACTTAAGATTTTTAAAATGCTTTCTTTTGAACAAATGAATTTCATACAATCTCCTGTATTTTTTATACCTACCTATTAATATTAATATAAATTTAGTAGTATATATTAGTACGTCTGTCAATAACGTTAATAACTATATAAATAGTAATGATAAATATATTTACATTGTTAATAACTATGTAAATATATTTATCATATTTTTGTAATAAAAACAATAAAAATATTTTCAAACAAGTTATTAACAATTTTTTTGCTTGTTTTTAATCTCTTATACTATTGATAAGAAAATCTATATCGTTTTTTATTTTACTGTCTTTTATAATAAGATCGTCAATTTTTTTTGTAGCGTGCATTACGGTTCCGTGCTCTTTATCCCCAAAAAAAGCGCCTATTTGAGTAGTCGACAGTCTTGTTAATTTTCTACTTAAATACATGGAAATTTGTCTTGCAAGAACAATTGATTTGGTTCTTTTTATTCCCGTGATATCGTGGGATTTAATGTTGAAATACTGAGAGACGGAGAGTATAATTTTATCTACGGAAATTGGAGAAGAGTATAAATTAGTAGTAATTTTATCTTTTAGCCTTTCGATTGCAACGTCTTTTGTAATCGTTTCTATTTTCATTATGCTGGAATACGCCAATAGATCTTTAAAAGAGCCCTTTAAATCTCTTACGCTTCCGGATGAATTTGAACAGATATACTCCATCGCCTCGCTGGTAAAATTCAACGAATACGCGGAAGATAATCTTTTTAAAATGGCGATACGTAACTCAAAATCAGGCGGTCTCAAATCTACGGTTAATCCCATTGAAAATCTGCTTCGAAGCCTATTCTCTATTTTTTTTACCTTGTTTATTGGTTGATCGCAAGAAAAAACCATTTGTTTATTAGAACTTGAAAGTTTATTAAAGGTATGAAATAATTCAGCTTGAATGGCTTCTTTACTGGAAAAAAATTGAACGTCGTCTATTAACAAAACGTCTAGCTGTCTATATTTTATTCTGAATTGCTGTTGGGTATTGTTTAAAAACGAATGAACAAAATCGTTTAAAAAATCCTCAGAGGTTAAATATAATACTTTTTTCGAGGGAAAATACTCCTTGATATATTTTTCTATAGATCTTAAAAGATGAGTTTTACCTAAACCGCTATCTCCCCATATAAAATAAGGGTTATATTTGATACCGGGATTTTGAGCGACAATTTTAGCCGTTTCTGCGGCAAATTCGTTAGACGCTCCTACTATAAAAGAATCGAATGAAAAGTTTTCAATATTATCAATATTTTTATCATTTTGCGCGCCGTTCTGTTTTTTTAATTCTATTTTTTCTTTTTTTGGAAGAGCGCTTTCTCTTATCTCTTCAACGGCTTCGTCGTTTGGAATAAAAATAACAAATTCAATATACGCCGTTTGTCCAAAAATTCTTGTTAATATGTTTTCTATATCTTCCTTAAATCTTAAAGCGTTGTCTTTTATAAAATTAGAGGGAACGGATAGATACATAACTTTATCTTTTATTTTAAAGTCATAATATTCTATTCTACTAATCCACAATTTGTAATCTGATTTTCTTATTACGAGCTCTAATTCTTTTTTTATTTCGTCCCAATATATTTTATAATCCGTATTTTTCATAATAAGCCTTATAATTTTCTATAAAACGTTATGATATAAAAAAAAGCGCCGATTATAAATACCAAATCGCTATCAAAAAAATTATAGTTTTATTGCGATGATATAATTCGTTTTATATAAACAAGTTATAGGAAAAATAAATTTTCGTAATTTGAAAATAAAAAACAACTGAGAAAAATTTGGATAACGACAAATTTATAAAAATTTCCCAAATTTCAATAGATTTAAAGCGTTTTGTTTAAATTTATTGAAATTTAAGATTCAAATAGAAAACGTTTATATTTTATTCTCTTCTAAAAATTTTTTTAGAATTCTTGCCGCTTTACCTCTATGAGATATAAAATTTTTCTCTTCATCGGATAGTTCCGCCATGGTTTTATCGTATTCGCTAAGATAGAAAATCGGATCGTATCCGAAACCGTTATTTCCTTTTGGATTAAAGGTTATCGATCCCTTTGTTTCTTCTTGCGCAATATAAATTCTGTTCGGATTTATAAACAAAACTAAGGCGCAAACAAAAGATGCTGATAGGTCTTTATTTTTATCAAGTCGGCTCAATAAGAATTGATATCTCTCTTTATCGTTAAATTCGGGGGATCCGTATCGAGCGGAATGGATTCCGGGATCCCCGTTAAGTTGATTTACGCAAATACCGGAGTCGTCGGCTAAAACCGGCTTTTTATAACATTCATATACCGCCTTGCATTTAATAAGAGAATTTCCGATAAACGTATTATCGTTTTCAATAATCTCATCCGTAAAGTTTACCTCTTTTAGCGAGACGATCTTATAATTATTTATAATTTTATTAATTTCGTAAACTTTATGGTTGTTAAACGTTGCAAAAATTATTTCATTCATATTTAATTATCTACGACGCTAATCTTTGCGCCTAAATTATGCAATCTTTCAGGCAGACTCTCGTAGCCCCTCTCAATTTGTATTATGTTATTAATAACGCTACGCCCTTCGGCGCAAAGCGCCGCTAGTACTAACGCCATTCCCGCTCTTATATCCGGACTTGATAGTTCTAATCCTTTTAGTCTTGCGGGACCGCTAACGACGGCTCTGTGAGGATCGCATAAAATAATTCTCGCTCCCATAGAAACCAATTTATCGACAAAAAACATTCTGGATTCAAACATTTTCTCAAAAATTAACACCGTTCCTTCAACTTGGGTAGCTGTAACTATTATAATGCTTATCAAGTCCGGCGGAAAACCCGGCCAGGGCGAATCGTCGATTTTTGGTATCATCCCTCCTATGTCGGAGATTACTTTGAGCTCTTGATGCGCGGGGACGAAGATCGAGCTGCCGTCCGTCTCCCATCTGATGCCTAGTTTTCCAAAAACAAGACGGGACATCCTCATGTTTTCAGGATTTGCGTTAGTAATCTCTATTTCCCCTCTCGTAACGGCGGCGAGTCCTATTAATGAACCGACTTCCATAAAATCTGTGCCTATTGTGAAATCTGTTCCATGAAGTTTTTCAACGCCCGTTATTCTAATAATATTAGAACCGACTCCGTCAATTTTTGCCCCCATAGAGATTAACATATTGCATAAATCTTGAACGTGCGGTTCGCTCGCCGCGTTAAGTATCGTGGTATTGCCTTCGGCTAGTACGGCCGCCATTACGGCGTTTTCGGTAGCGGTTACCGACATTTCGTCTAAAAATATTTCTTTTCCTACTAATTTATTGGCGGTCATTTTAAAATAAGTGGAAATTTCTATTCTACAACCGAGTTCGGAAAGCGCAATAAAGTGCGTATCGAGTCTTCTTCGACCTATAACGTCGCCGCCCGGAGGCGGGAGGATCGCTTCTCCGGCTCTTGCAAGAAGAGGTCCGGCAAATAAAATTGACGTTCGGATTTTTTTTCCCAAATCCGGATTGATTGTCGTCGACGATATACCGCCTTTTATACTTAACGTATTTTTATCTATTTTTTTTACGGTCGCTCCCAGCTGCGTTGATATTTCTAACATTATATTAACGTCTTCGATGTTAGGAATATTTCTTAAAATTACCTCTTCGTCCGTTAATAACGCCGCCGCAATAGCCGGAAGAGCGGCGTTTTTGTTCCCATTCGGTTTGATAATTCCTTTTAGCGGATAACCGCCTTCTATTAGGTATTTTTTGCTCATCTTTCTCTCTTTTTTTTAAATTTAAATAATTTTCATTTATTTATCAATAATAACAATAAACTTAAATTTAAATCAGAAATTTGAACTTAAGTTATTTTAGCTAGAATTTCTTTTTTAACAGAAAAGTTTTATCGTCTTCAAAATTTATAGGTCTGTTGCCGTCCAAATTTCCGGAAATTCTAAACATATTTTTACTTAGGAACTCTATTATAAATTTGTAAACTACGCTTTTGGATTCTTTTCTTGTATAAATTATATCCAAAAAAATAGGATTTTTATCATAATTTATCACGTAATATATTTTTGAATAGTTGTCAAAAGGAGCCGCGCTCTTTTTGTCAATCGACAAATCGGCATAACCGTCGGGCGTAAGTTTTAAATGGAAATTTTGCCCGAGGTTGTTTTTACCCGTCCACGTTCCTTCATGCGTAACGTTTAACGGTTTTTCTTTGACGTTATTTGAAATACAGTTAATAAAAAGTAGTAAATATAGCCCTAAAATAAAAAATTTAATAATTTTCATATCACAACGACAATTTTTGTATTCTATCAATCGCTTCTTCTACGTCTTCCCTTTTACCAAAAGAGGATAATCTAAAGTAGCCTTCGCCGCATTTACCAAAACCGACGCCGGGAGTTCCGACTACTTGGCACTCTGAGAGCAGTTTGTTGAAAAAATCCCACGAAGAGAGATTATTAGGCGTTTTCAACCAAACGTACGGGGCGTTAACGCCTCCCGAATACCTAATGCCTAGTTTTTTTATTCCTTCCCCTATGATTTTGGCGTTTCCTAAATAGTATTTAATAATTTTATCGACCTCTTCTCTTCCTTCTTTTGTAAAAACTACCTCTCCGGCTCTTTGAATAATATAGGCTACGCCGTTAAATTTTGTAGATTGCCTTCTGTTCCATAATTTATTCAAAGAATGCGCTACGCCGTTTTCGTCAAAAGCTCTGGATTCTTTTGGGACAATTACGTAAGAGAGACGAACGCCCGTAAAGCCGGCCGTTTTAGACAAACTTCTAAATTCTATGGCGACCTCTTTCGCCCCCTCTATTTCAAAAATACTTTTAGGTATTGAAGGATCCGTAATAAAAGCTTCGTAAGCCGCGTCGTAAATTATTAAAGATTTATTCTCTTTTGCGTAGTTTACCCATTTTTTTAAAATTTCTTTTGTTGCTACTTGCCCGGTTGGATTGTTTGGAAAGCACAGATATATCAAATCAACTTTTTCCTTTGGCAAATCCGGAATATAGTTATTAGATTCTAAACAATCCAAATAACATACATTCTCAAATCTTCCGTTTTTAAAATCCCCCGTTCTTCCCGCCATTACGTTGCTATCTATATAGACCGGATAAACGGGATCCGTTATTGCGATTTTAGAATCTGCGGAAAGTATCTCTTGAATATTTGCGACGTCTTCTTTTGCGCCGGTAGAGATAAATATCTCGTCAATATCTATGTTTATCCCTCTACTTGAAAAATCGTGATTTTTTATCTTTTCTCTTAAAAATTCATAACCTTCGTCCGATCTGTAACCTTTAAAAGACTCTCTTACGCCCATTTCGTCTGCGGCCTTTTTTATAGCGCCCACTATCGATTGAGGCAAAGGTTCCGTTACGTCTCCAATTCCAAGACGAATTATTTTTTTGTCTCTATTTTTTTCTTGATACTCCTTTACTAATCGCGCTATTTCGGAAAAAAGATAACTTCCTTGCAACTTTAGATAATTAGAATTAATTTTAATCATCAAAATTCTCCTTTATGATTATTTGTATATTAATACAACGTTTAAAAGATATAAAAATCTTTACAAAGTGAATTTATAACATAACTAAATGTTAAATAAAAGATATAAATACTAAAATTTTCAAAAAAAGATCAAATCTATATACTTAATAAAAGAGATAAAAAAATTCCCTATTTTTTATAAATATGGTACAATAAACTAAGTAGAAAAAAAGTGTTATATAATAAATAAAAATAAGGACAAAATCAAAAAGACGGAATGATTGATTTAAAGAAAAATATTAATGGGATTAATATATTTTTAAGAAATTTTACATTAATCAATAATAAATTAACTCTCAGGAAAATATTATCGTTCATTAAGAAAGGGGATTATCGAGGAATAAAAAGCGATGTTTTTATAGAGTTTCTAAAACGGAAAAAAGATGAAGAGACTCTATATAATAACATAAGAGAGTTTTCTTATCAAAAATTTTTAGATAGCCGTATGCCTTTAGAAATATTTAAAACAAATAACGAAAATCTTATTATTAATTTACTAAATTTCATCTCTATCGATGAAATGCGTTTTGTTCAATTTAATCGGATATTTAAAGAGATTGACGATAATGAAACATTAATTGCTATCTTAAACGCTATAGTAAAATCAAATTTTAATATTATTAAAAGCCCCGGCTATTTAGATAACATGTATTACGGCGTTATATTAAAACTAAATTTTCTTTTAAAAAATAATTTGACCAACGCCTCTTATTTTATTTTTACCGGAATGTTGATCAAAAAAAAACCGATTTGCGATTATATTCGGAAAAATATTTGGAATAGTTTATTTGCGGTAAGAGATAGGGTATTTTCGCAAATCAGAAATCATATCATAACTAAAATTGCCGAAAAAGAAAACGACTTTGATAGCGTTCGGGATATATTTAAAGGTATAGAGGAGTGCGATTTATGGCATCTTTGCGATATGACGGACGACGTATCGGAAGCGTTTAAAAATGTCTTAGATAGAATGGAGTTTTTGAAAAATATCGACGCGATAATGGAGCGCTGTTTTCAAAAATATAATATTCTTATGAAATCTATATATAATACGCTAGAAAAAATTTCGGAATATTTATTTGAAGAAAATTGCGAAAGAGAAATAAATTACGATTGGTCCGACGGATTAAATGAATTTGCAATAAACGTTGTCAATAAAGTAATTCTTAATTTTAAAAGTACGATCGACTGCCAAAATAATTTTATTTTTGAGAATTTGAGAAGTATTGAGGATAGTTATTATAAAGCGTTAAGTTTGTTGATGGATAGCGATATAAAAAATGTCGCTTTTGACGGCGATTTGTCAAACGAGGAAAACTTGATAGGTCCGTTAAACGATAGTCTAGACGTCTATCTTGGGGAAGCCATTAATGATCTGGAGGCGGCGTATAACATTCAGAGTAAAAGGGATCTCGAAATAATACCGGATGTTGAAAATAGCCTTTCAGAAGGCATAGAGGTAGACGACGACCGTTTGATTAATGAAAACGGGGTAAACGAGAACGATAAAATAGTTGTTAATTCTGATAAATCAAAAAATGATTTGTCGGCGTTGGCTACAAATATTATAAATGAATTACGCGACGAATTGAGCGAAGATAGAGTCTTTGAAAATAGAGAGAGAGTAAAAGAGTTAATTAAAGAGGTTATTGAGGAAAAATATAATAAAAATGTAAAATATAGCGCGATTATTAATAACGCGATAGAGGACGCTTTAAAGGTTGAAAATTTTGAAGATTTATAAAAAATAATTTATTTAAGGACGTAAATATGTTTGACGCTCAAAAAATAACTCAGGAATATGAAAGAATTAAAGCAAGTAAATATTCCGGTCTGCTGCCTCTTCAAAAAGTTTTAAAGTTGGAACAGGAAAAAGAGAAGTATATTGAAAAATTCTTGGTTAAAATAAAAAAGATAGATAAAGAGTTCAATATAATTTCAGACGAAAAATTTACTTTAGATGAAATGATTAAAGAAGCGATTCAAAAATTTGGAGATTTAACTTTTACCGATAAAAGCTGCGAAGGCGACAATATTACTATAGATATGGCTTTTAATCTATGTATAATAAGTCTTAAATTTAGAGAAAGCAAATTCAAATATAAAATTACCGTTTTTTGGGATCTATAATTTAAGGGGAAAAATTGGCGTATTTTATTAAGAATCTTCTATTTATTTCAAAAACGCTAAAAAAAGAATTTTTTCGTAAAGCTATTCATATGTTTTCATCGTTTACGCCCTTTTTATATTTTTTTTCAAGAAGTTTAGTTTTAGTCGGATTATTGATTGTAACATTAATATATTTTTTGTCCGAAGTTTTACGTAGTAAAAATATTCGTATACCGATAATATCCAGAATTACCGAAATAGCTTCGAGATCGAGAGACGAAGGCAAATTGGTATTAGGGCCGATCACTTTATCTATCGGAATATTCTTAACGTTTACTTTATTCGATTATAGAACGGCGACTTTAGCTATTTTTGCGGTATCTTTTGGCGACGGAGTGGCAAGCTTATTTGGAAAGATAATTGGAGGAGTTAAAATTCCATTTACGTTTGGTAAAACAATGAGCGGTTCTATGGGATGTTTTATTACTCTTTGTTCGGTATATTTATTATGCGGTCTCGATGTTTCTCAAGCGCTAGTAATCTCCGCCGCGGGAGCTATTATTGAAGCGTTTCCAACGGGGGATTTTGATAACCTGATATTGCCAATATCGACCGGGCTGATAATTCAGAATTTAATTCTTTAGTCTTAATTGGCAACTCTTAATAATATTTTTATATAATTTTGGTAAATATTTTTTATTTGTATTTATGAAACCCTTGGATTTTTTCAAAAGTTTCTCGTCTTTTAAATAAGGGAGGTTTATTGTTATATTATAAATTGCCGAGTCAAACGCCGCTTGGGCAAACGAAGCGCTTATTTGTAAGTCGCTAATTAGCCACTTATTGCAGAATGGAACAAAATCAAGTATAACTTCCGATAAATATAACGCTTTTTCAGCGATAGTAAAAGGAACTAATACGCATTGCTCAACGTATAAATTTATAAGGTCGATTCGATCTTTTTTTTCTTTATCTGTACTTTTAGGTAATTCTCTCGCTTTCTTCCAACCAAGAAACGCCGCTTCATCTTCGTCCGATAATTTCAAACCGGCTTCTCTGATCTCTACAAACGACTCTATATATTTCTCTAAATGATCGTGTATGGAAAATCTAGCCGCTTTTTCAGCGCAAGACGCCGAAAGACTAAGAACGACTCCGGCGGCCGAACCGCCGCCGGGAGTCGGCTCGGTTGATCCTAAATTTTTACAATACTCTGATATTATTTTCATAGAACTATTATAAGAAATTTTTTAAAATTATTCAACTACTTTTCCCGATTTATTAAACTAATAGAAAAACTGAGAAAAATAACGAAATTTTAAATTTTACAAATATTATTCGGATTTCTCGGAATGCGTATCTTAGTTCTTGCCGGACAAAGAGGTAATAAAATAAAGAATTAACAAAATTACTCCGACTACTACCGCGGCTCCGCTAATAAATTTGAATAAGTGAGAGAAAAAATATATTTAAAAATCAGCTTGTTTAGTAGTTCGCGGAAAAGAAATAACGTCTCTAATGTTAGTCATACCGGTAAGATACATTATCATTCTTTCAAATCCTAAACCAAATCCGCAATGTTTGACTCCGCCGTATTTTCTCAAGTCCAAATACCACCAGTAATCTTCTTTCTTTAGATCAAAATCTGATAATTTTTTTTCAAGAATATCAATTCTTTCTTCTCTTTGACTGCCCCCTATAATCTCTCCGACGCCGGGGACTAACAGATCCATAGCGGCTACCGTTTTACCGTCGTCGTTTTGACGCATATAAAACGCCTTGATCTCTTTTGGATAATTAATAACAAAAAGAGGTTTTTTGAAAATCTTTTCCGTCAAATATTTCTCATGCTCCGTTTGAAGGTCTATACCCCATTCTACGGGATATTCAAAAATAGCAGACTCTTTTTTTAGCAGGTCTACGGCTTCAGTGTAGGTTATAACGCCGAATTTAGAACTAACGATATTGTTTAATCTATCTAAAACCGAATTATCTATAAAATTGTTGAAAAATTTCATTTCCTCGGGACAATTTTCTAAAACATAATTAATTATATACTTTATCATATCCTCGGCGAGCGCCATATCGTCGTTAAGATCTGCGAAGGCGATTTCAGGTTCAATCATCCAAAATTCAGCCGCATGTCTTGCCGTATTTGAGTTTTCCGCTCTAAAAGTTGGACCGAACGTATATATATTTTTAAACGCCATTGCGTAAGCTTCGCCGGCTAATTGACCGCTGACAGTCAAACTGGTCTCTTTACCAAAAAAATCTTTGGAATAATCCACTGTTGAATTTTTGTTTTTGGGAACGTTATTAAGATCCAGCGTAGTTACTCTGAACATCTGACCCGCGCCTTCGCAATCGCTGGTTGTAATTATCGGAGTTTGAACGTAAACAAAGCCTCTATCTTGAAAAAATTTATGTATTGCGTAGGAGGCTACCGATCGAATTCTAAAAACCGCGGAGAAGGTATTTGTTCTCGGTCGCAAATGAGCTATTGTTCTTAGAAATTCAAAAGAGTGTTTTTTCTTTTGCAAAGGATAGTCGTTTGCCGAATAACCTTCGATTGTTATTGAACTGGCTCTAAGTTCAAACGGCTGCTTTGCGTTAGGGGTTTCCAATAATATTCCCTGAACGCTTATGGCGGAACCAATAGATAGTTTTAATACTTCTTGATAATTAGACGTATCTTTCTCGTCCGCTACAATTTGAAGATTTTTAAAAAACGAGCCGTCATTAATCTCTATAAAACCAAACGACTTTGAATCTCTTATCGTTCTTATCCAACCGGAAACTTCAATATTTTTATTGTAAAACTTAGACGGGTCTATGAATAATCTTTTTATTGATTCCATTTTATCTTCTCCGATTATAATAAATTTATATTATTTTTATGACAATATTCGACGGTCTCTTCCGACCAAACCGAACTTTGAACTTCTCCGATATGAGCTTTATTAAGAAAAAACATACAGATTCTAGATTGACCTATACCGCCCCCGATTGTGTACGGTAAAACGCGATTTATTATATCTTTATGAAAAGGGAGATGTATTCTCTCCTCGCATTTGGCTTTTTCTAATTGTTTCACAATAGAAAATTCGTCTACTCTTATACCCATAGAAGAAACTTCAAACGCCTTTTCTAAAACCGGATACCAAAATATAATATCGCCGTTTAGCTCCCAATCGTCGTAATCGGGCGCTCTTCCGTCGTGTCGGATACCGGAGTTAAGTTTATCTCCTATTTTCATTAAAAACACGGCTCCAAATTTCTTCGCGATTTCATTCTCTCTCTCTTTAGGAGTTAATTTAGGATATCTATTTTCCAACTCTTGCGTAGTGATAAAAAATATTTCGTCCGGAAGATAAGTTTTTAACGCTTTATATTTTGAAGATAGGAATTCTTCGGTATCCTTAAAAACTTTATATATAGTTTTTACTATAGATTTTAAAGTTTCTATATTTCTTTCCTCTTTTGAAATAATCTTTTCCCAATCCCATTGATCGACGTAAATCGAATGAAGATTATCGAGATCTTCGTCGCGTCTTATTGCGTTCATATCCGCATATATGCCTTCGTTTTTATCGAAATTGTATTTTTTTAGAGCCATTCTTTTCCACTTAGCCAGAGACTGGACAATTTCAACCGATTTACCGTCAATATCTTTTACGTCGAAAGAAACCGGTCGTTCTGTTCCGTTTAAATTGTCGTTTAACCCTGTTTCAGGTAGAACGAATAATGGGGCTGAAACCCGAGTAAGATTTAACCTTTCCGCCAAACTTTTTTCAAAAAAATCTTTTATCTCTTTAATCGCTTCTTCCGTTTCTTTAATACTCAATAACGGGTCGTATCCTTTCGGAATTACTATGTTGTCTGTTTTATTTGCCACTTTTTATTCCTTTTATAATTGAATAAATAATAAAATATATTTTAGAAAATAAGTCAAGAAAATATTGAAAATCAAAAATAACCCGCCGGTTTTTTAGGGGAGGAAAATTGACCAATTCAACAACTAAGCGCATAATTTATAGACTCATGTAGAGTCATAAAACAATACTAAATTATGAGCTTAATCATTAAATGTGGTAAATAATCAACTTTATCTAACTGTCAAAGTTGGAAGAAAAAGAGCCGCCTTTCGACGACTCTTTTTTGCTCGCTTAATTCTAAGGTATCGTAATAATAGCCGTTTCGTCCATAACTAACGGATCTACTAGCCCGTCGCCTCCTCCAAATCTATATTGAGCCGAAACCTCTTCCAAACCTCTGGGATTGCTCATATCGGCGTCCCACGTCGATATATATATCTTCCATCCGCTCAGGCTAGACGGTTTGCCGATCATATTGCCTTTAACGGTGAATATTATTTTACTTTCGTCGTGCAATACCTCGCTATACGGAACCGGGGTTATCGAAGTCCCGTAATTCGTAGCTGTAGCCCCCGTTTTTTCATACATAACGGCGCTCCATCCCTCCTGCATAGTTAGGTAGTCCCATACAAAACCGCCGGGTAAAGTATAATTATGGTTTGGATTCAAGTTTACGGTACTGGTAGAACCCGCTTTTTGAAAAAATATACTAAACTCGACATGGTCAAAATCATTTTTAGTGGGTCCCCATACTTTTGTCGTGTTCCTCATGGTTAATTCTATCCGCATATTTGAACCGGCTGTTAAAACTCTAACTTTTGTTATATCCTGATGGTTTCCGATAAAGGTCGCGTCGGTTGGAAGCGTGTAAGCTTTACCTTCGGGACCCGTATCGTCCCCGACTGGATCGTTTATAGATACGACTTCGGTATATTTTAGCGAGTAATTAAACCTCAAAACATTTGAGAAAATATATGTCGAGGGATCTCCCGTATCGATCAAAGCGGTAACGGTATGAATGCCTTCGGATAAAGAAGTCAGCGGCGGCAACGTTACGCTCCAAGTAGTCCCCTTACTTTGACTAACGACCGTGTTATACTCGCCGTCGATAAAAGCTCTAATATCGGCGGCGCTATCGAGAGTTCCTTCGATTGTCAAATTATCGCCGGTTACTAAGGTTACCGGATCGGTCGTAGAATCTGTAACAATTTTTGTAATAACAATTTCGTTATTTTTATCGGGAACCGCCGCTCCAACTTCGCTTAACAAATAGACTGCAAAAGAATTTGCGCCCAACAAGGTAGTTAACTTTCCTTCGGTTTCAACTAACAAACCGGCGTCAGAAGTCCCGCTATATGGAGACAACCTGGTAAATTTGTCGCCCGAGTTAAATCCCGTCGGAATATTAACTATCGCCTTGTTTTCGTTTGAAGTGTTTATTAGTACTATTGCGCTTTTACCGATTCCTCCGGTATCTTGTACAACTTTATAAGCAAATATACCCGGACCGTTGTCGGTGTCTTCCAGTACAGTAACTGCGCCTTTTCTAAATACTTCGTTGTTGGCTCTCATTTTCGTTAAGTTTTGAAAATATTTATACCATTCGCTGTTTTCGTTAAACATATCCTCTTCGTTAACATATCCTTGAGATTTATATCCCCCCTTAAACATAGCTCTTCTAGTTACTGTAAATCCCTGTTCAGTTCCATAATACAACTGAGGAATACCGGGAATAGTAAAAATAATCGAGTAAGCCGCTTTCAACATATCAGCCGAAGTTCCTTGCAAAGCTCTGAGCATATCGTGATTATCTATAAATGTTACTAACTTATCTGGATTCGCGTACCCGGCCGTATATCTTTGGTTTAGCACGTCGGATATCTTTTTTGTAGATTCGCCCGAAATAAACACATCCCTTATGGCAAAAGCCAAAGTAAAGTAAATCGAGGAATCCATTCTATTAGCGCCCGATACAGGATCTTTTGTATAACCGGCGCAAAACGATTCGTCTCTGTCCCACGCTTCGCCAAAAACAATAAAGTCATTTTTACCAAGGTCTTTTGCGTGTTCTCTGATTCCTTTGTTGCCCGATTCGGTCGAGTTTGTAAAATCCTCAAAAAATTCTGGCGGCACGTATTTGACCGTATCTACTCTATATCCGTCGACGTCGACTTTATCTATCCAGTATCTAAAATACCCTCTTAATAAATTCTGAACTACTTTGTTATCTGTATTTATATCGTCAAGGTTACTCATCTGATAAGTTAGCAGTTGTTTCTTATTGTTAAAGTCCGATACCGGAGGAGTCCAATGATAAAACGAGTTATTGTAAAATTCATCTCTTAAATATTTACTTGGATTGTTTAACGACCAAGGTAATTGTTCAGGAACGGGGGTAGGTAGATTACTCGAATTTAAAGACCATCTTTTAAACTGAAGCGAACTATATCCAGTAATCTCTGACTTTGCGACAGTAAAATAATCGCCGACGTGATTTACAACTATATCCTGAATAACGTAAAGCCCCGCGTCGTGAGCCGCTTTAACAAAATTTCTATAATCCTCCAAAGTTCCCATATGAGGATCTGTTTTTCTAAAATCAGACGCCCAATAGCCGTGATATCCGCAATAGTTTCCTTCATACCATTGGTTTTTAACGGGCGGAGTAATCCAAATAGCGGTTGCTCCGAGATTTTTGATGTAAGAAATTTTCTCTTGAATCCCTTTAAGATCTCCTCCGTTATAATATTTTTCGTCGGTTTTATCGCCGTACAGTATAGATTTGTTTTCCATATCTTGTATATCGTTGGCGGTATCTCCGTTAAAAAAACGGTCTGTCATCAAGAAGTATACTACTTGATCCTGCCAATTTGGCGACGGCATCCTTGCATAGCTGTAATCCTGATCTTTATCAATGTCATAGCAAGTCATAGCGTAATAGCTTTTACCGTCGACGATCGACATTGCCCTTACAACTTTTGTTTCGGATAACGTAAATTTTCCCGAATACTTAGTCGATTCCGCCGTAGGAACGCTATTATCCAGCGTATAGTAAATTTCTCCCTTCGAAGTTATTTCTACTTCTACGTTGCCTTTATATACTCCCCCTTCCGGTCTGAATACCGGCAAATCGGTCGGCTCTATCGTCGTTGAAGTTGTCGTAGTAGTTGCATATGCGTTAACTGTTGTCGTTGTTATCGCATATGTGTCGACTGTTGCCGTTGTCGTCGGAACGCATCCCGTCAAACATATAAACGTTATTGCGGAAGTAAAAAATAACGCCGAGATCGTTCTAATAAAACATTTCTTAAAAATTCCTTTTAAAAACATCTTGCGCCTCCTTAAAAATATTTTTTTATACTATTAATTATAATCCTTGACATTATGTCAATGTCAAGATAAAATTAATAATATTTTTTTTTTAGGAATATTTATGTACTCAATTGGAGAGTTTGCAAAAATAAATAATTTATCTGCCCGAATGTTAAGACATTATGATAAAATTGGTCTTATAAAACCGGAAAAACTCGGAGATAATAAATACAGATACTATTCAGATAGTCAAATCGAAGATTTAAAAAAAATAATAACGCTAAAAGAAATAGGAATTCCTTTAAAAACCATTGTTAAAATTAAGAACAACAAATTTAAAAATATCAGCTCTTTTATAGAAGAAAGAAAATCATTTTTAATACAAAAAATGGAGTCGATGAGCTCGACCGTCGCCTCGTTGCATGATATTGACCTAACTAAAGAATTTGTCTCCAATAGTAAAAACGCGTTAAATATTGAAATTATAAAGTCGCCGGAAGTATACGGTATATCAAACGCATATGTGTTAGCTCATCCTATCCCCACAAAAATACGACCTTTGATAGAAAATATGAAGATTGAAATTAACGCCCAAAACATTATTCCTGCCGGTTATCCTATTTTACTTTGGCATAATAAAGAATTTACTCCCGAGGCGTCGAAACTTGAAATATTTATACCTATTAACGAAATTGAACGCGCGAACAGAAAACTCGATGAACAACTTCTTGCTTGCGCTATTTATACTAAAGAATATGATAAAATGTTATATTTTTACGCTTCTATATTTAAATTGATTAATTCAAACAATTATAATTTCAGTTATCCTGTCAGGGAGATAAGATTCAACTACAATCAGAACGATAATCTTGAAAACCAATTGACTCTTATAATGATTCCTATCTCAAAATAACTTTATAATGGCATAGAGACGATAAAACATACTTTATAACAAAAACTACCGCCTTTTTAAGGTCGGTCGTCTTTAATTTCAATTATTCTTTAAATAGCTTCGCTCTTTTGTTATCGTCTTTATATTTACTTTCAGAAATTATTTTATCAATCGCGTCGTCGGGAAATATTTTAATTCTATAACAGTCGACGGTTTGTAAAGAAATTTATATTAAATTTTAAATTCGGTAAAAATAAATAAATTTTACTTTTATTAGATTTATTTTTTATTATATTATAAACAAAAACCTTTTATCAAAATCTAATATTTAGGAGATACTTATGAATCGTATTAGAGCATTAATTATCGTCGTCTTACCTCTATTACTATTATCTTGTAAAGAGAGCAATTTGGATATTTCCGGTTCAAACCGCGCCGATAATTCCAACTCAACCAAACCGGTTTTTACAAATTTAAATATGCAGAATATTTCTGATTTACAAAGCCGATTGCGCAGCATATCGAAAAACGAAACGCCGTCGGTAGTTTTTATCGGGACCGAAAAAATAATTAAACAGAAAATGATCGATCCTTTTGAATTCTTTTTTGGATATCCGAATAACAGGGGTCCAAAGAGCGACGTTCCGGAAAAAGAATTCAAGCAGGAAGGGCTTGGTTCGGGAGTTATTTATAAAAAAAACGGATCAGACTATTTTATCATCACTAACAATCACGTAACGGAAGGCGCCGATAAGATAAAAATAACCGTCGATCAGAAGAAATTTTACGACGGAAAAATCCTTGGGTCCGATCCTAGAGTAGATATTTCTGTGGTTAAAATTACTACAAAAGACGAATTGCAAGTCGCTAAATTCGGCGATTCGGATACGATAACCGTAGGCGACTTCGTTATCGCTATAGGAAACCCTTTCGGTCTATACGGAACTATGACTTTTGGCATTATTAGCGCGATAGGCAGAAGCAATATCAATTCGGATCAGGTAAATTTGACCAGTTTTATTCAAACCGACGCCGCTATAAATCCGGGTAATTCCGGCGGACCGCTCATCAATATTTCCGGCGAAGTAATAGGTATTAACAATATGATTTATTCTCAAACCGGCGGCAGTATTGGGATTGGTTTTGCTATACCTGTAAACATAGCCAAAAAAACGGCGGATCAAATCATCGAGTTCGGCAAAGTCGAGCATGGATATCTTGGGATATATTTCCAGGAACTTACGGAAGAGAGTATAAAAACTTTAAATCTAAAAAATATTACTTACGGAATGTTAGTTAATCAAGTATTCGACGACAGCCCGGCGGAAAAAGCCGGCATTTTAGCGGGCGACGTCGTTTTGGAAGTCGACGGTAAAAAAATTCGTACCTCCAGCGATATGGTTATAACTATCGGCAATCTTTCTCCGGGAACAAAAATCCAACTTAAAATCAGCAGAAACGGCGAGATTAAAAATATTCCCGTTACTTTGGGGGCTCGCGACGAAACTCAAATAGCGTCGACCGTTCCCGAAGAAAAAGGCAGCGCGTTTAAAAAATATGGATTTGAACTTGCCGAACTTAGCGCAACGGCTAGAAATAAGTATAAAATAGATAAAAACATCTCAGGCGTTATGATACTTAGAGTTAATCCAAGCGGAATATCCAAAGAGGCGGGACTGCAAGCGGGCGACGTTATTACGAAAATCAATAATAAGCCTGTTAAAAATATCGAAGAGGTAGAAAAAATATTGAAAGCTTCCGAGAATCAAAGCGCTTATTTCTTTATATATAGAGATAAAAAAGAATTTATTGTGATGATGTAACTCTATTTTTGACAACAAAAAAAAAGAGAAACTTGAGGCTTTACAAGTTTCTCTTTTTTTATAAATTTATTGTAAAACGCTCTTGATTTTTTTTAATCTCTACGGGTTTAATTTAATTACCCGGTCAAAGGGCGGTAGCCCTTTGCGCCGTCCGCGTAGGACAAATTCTTGACTTTTTCTTTAATTTAGAAGGCTATAAAATTAAATAAATAACGACTATTGCGATTTTATTAATTGAATATTGACAAAATATTATTTATTTTGTAATTTATTAATATCGACGGTTGTAAGGAAAGGATTTGAAGCTAGGTAATAAGAGTTTTTTATCTTTATACGATTTAAGTAAAGACGAGATTGATCGATTAATAGATCTCTCAATAGAGCTAAAAGCTGAAAAAAAAAACGGAATATACAAATATAGGTTAAAAAATAAGAATATCGCGCTTTTGTTTGAAAAAACTTCTACTCGCACGCGTTGCGCGGCGAGCGTCGCATGTTTCGACGAGGGGGGGCACGCCGAATTTTTGGGTAAGAACGATATACAGATGGGTAAAAAAGAGTCCGTAAGAGATACGGCTCGGGTTCTTGGAAAGATTTTTGATTCGATTATTTATCGAGGATATAAACAGGAAACGGTCAAAATACTTTCAGAGTATTCCGGTATTCCGGTAATAAACGGGCTAACGGACGAAGAGCATCCGACTCAGATTATTGCGGATCTTATGACAATAAAAGAAAAATTCAATAAATTAGAGGGACTAAAAGTTTGCTATATTGGAGACGCTAGAAATAACGTAGCTTGCAGTTTAATAGTAGGATGTCTAAAGATGAACGTCGATATTTTTGTCGCCGCGCCTAAATCGCTTTGGCCTAGCGATAGTTTTATTGTTTCCGCCAAATTGTTATCTAAAAAGGCAGGTCTTTATTTAACCGAAGATCCTTTAGAGGCGGTAAAAAATTCTAACGTAGTATATACCGACGTTTGGGTTAGCATGGGAGAGGAAAACGCTCCGGATATAGATGAAAGGATAAAACTTTTAAAGAATTATCAAGTCAATAAGTTCGTTATGGATCAGACGGGACTAGCCGATAGCATTTTTCTTCATTGTCTTCCGGCTTCTCACGAAGAAGAGAGCCACTATCTTGAAGTTTCCGAAGAGGTTTTTGAATCTAAACAGTCGTATGTTTTTGAACAGGCTGGAAATCGTTTACATACAATAAAGGCTTTGCTTGTTACGCTACTTGGAGGGAAGGTATGAAATCTTTGTATATATATAATTTGTTTCCAAAATTATATAAAAATACGGAAGAGTGGGAAAAGAATATTAAAAAAATTGCCGCGATGGGTTTTAATTCCATTTATATAAATCCGTTTCATTATCCGGGTTTTTCGGGAAGCTTATACGCTCCAAAAGACTATTATCTATTTAATGAAAATTTTTTTACGAATAAATCTTCGCCTGAAGAGCAGTTAGCCTCTTTTATAAAGAAATGTTCCGAATCAAATATCGACGTATTTATGGATCTTGTTATTAATCACACTTCCATCGACTCTCCTTTGATTAAAGACCATAAAAATTGGTATATTCTTGAAAACGGAGACGTTAAAAGACCCGGAGCATGGGAAAACGGTCAATACGTTACTTGGGGCGATCTGGCTACGTTTAATCTAGAATCAAGCGAAGATAGGGATAATTTATGGGACTATTTGCTTAACGTATGCAAATACTACCTAAAACTTGGTTTTAAAGGATTTAGATGCGACGCCGCGTATCAAGTTCCTAGCGAATTTTGGTCGTTTGTTATATCCTCTTTAAAAAAATTGTATCCGGATATCTTATTTCTTGCCGAAACGTTGGGTTGCACTCCGATACAAATTCAAACTTTATCTAATTGCGGATTCGATTATATTTTTAACTCGTCAAAATGGTGGAATTTTAACGATTCTTGGTGCTTGGAACAGTATAACATAACGAAAGATATTGCCCCCTCTATATCTTTCCCCGAATCGCATGATACGCCAAGATTAATGACCGATGTCAATAAAAATATAAACGCTTTTTTGCAAAGACTTTATTTTGAGGCGATCTTTTCTAAAGGATTTATGATTACGACCGGTTTTGAATTTGGTTTTCTTAAAGCTATTAATACCGTTGATACGACCCCCGCCGACTGGGAAGATACCGGAACTGATTTTTCCGATAAGATCAAAAAAATACTGTCTATTAAAGACTCTTTATTGCCTCTAAAGGAAGAGAGCCCTATCCAAATAGTCGATCAATCCAATTGGATGAACGTATTTTGTTTTATCAAAGAGTGGAATAGTCAAAAAGTTTTGCTTATATTAAATAAAGACGTTTATAAAAATCAAAAAATAGTCTTAAACAACCTTAACGATATCTTAAAAAGCGAAAAGATCAAAGACTATTCGCCGGAGGACAGAATCAAGGGATATATACATAACCTTGATTTCGAATTGTCGCCGGGCGAATTAAAAATATTTGCTTCTGAAAATATTTTTTGTAAAAAATAAACTATCTGGTAGTCAGATAATTTTTTAATTCGCCGTATTTATTATCAATTTCTATCGATTTTTTATCTTTGTTAAGACATTTTTTTAACGATTCGGGAATATCGACATTAATTTTTAAATTATTTTCTATAGAGTCCTCGAATTTTGCCGGATGGGCAGTTTCAAGCAATATTACGGGTATATTATCAGTATTATCCTTTTTATACATTTCTATCGCTTTATATCCAACGGCGCCGTGCGGGTCTAATAGATATTTATCTGTTTTGTATACTCTCTCAATCGTATTTAAAGTTTCGGCGTCCGTAACTTTATAACCTATAATCTCTTTTACCATATTTTCTTTAGTTTTATAAATATCTATTAATCTTTTAAAGTTAGACGGATTGCCAACGTCCATTGCGTTAGAAAGCGTTTGTTTTGACGCTCTTGGAGCGTAAACGCCGGTATATAAAAACTCCGGAACAACGTCGTTAATATTCGTTCCGGCGATAAATTTCTTTACAGGCGCTCCCATTTTTTTGGCAAAAACGCCGGCGGTAAGGTTGCCAAAGTTTCCCGACGGAACGCAAAAAACAACCTCTTTTACCCCTTTTTCTCTATATAATACGTTAAACGACCAAAAGTAATAGAAGGATTGCGGATATAGCCTGCCTATATTTATCGAGTTTGCCGAAGATAAATTTATTTTAGAGCATAATTCTTGATCTAAAAAAGCCTCTTTTACCATTCTTTGGCAATCGTCAAAATTACCGTTCACTTCCAAAGCCGTTATATTCTCGCCAAGGGTAGTTAATTGTTTCTCTTGTAATAACGAGACTTTTCCTTTGGGATATAATATCACAACGTCGATATTATCTACTTTATAAAATCCGTTCGCCACAGCCGATCCCGTATCGCCCGAAGTAGCGACAAGTATTGTGATTTTCTTTTTTTGTCCTTTTAGGAAGTAACTCATAATTCTAGACATAAATCTGGCTCCAAAATCTTTAAAAGCCGCGGTAGGACCGTGAAAAAGTTCTAGAGAAAAAATATTATCTTTAAGCTCTATGAGAGGAACGGGAAAATTATAACAATCGCTTATTATATTATATAAATCCTCTTCTTTTATTAAATTATCAAGGAACGTTTTAGCGATCAAATATGATAAATCTACAAAATTGTCGACGCTATAAAAAGAGTTGTCGACCTCTCTAAATTCTTCCGGCATATATAATCCGTTATCGGGAGGAAGCCCTATGAAAAGAGCTTCTTCAAAACTAACGGGAGGAGTATTTTTCTCGGTACTATAATAATTCATAAAACTTCCCCTTGTATATATAATATTTTTAGAATCAATAGTTTATTATTAACGCATAACATAAAATAAATATTATTTTAATTTATTTGGATAAGTTTTTAATACTCTTTGATAAAATTTCTCAACTCTCGCTACATGATTTTCCGACGAAAATTGTTTCGAAATCAAAAAACTTTCTCTTTTAAAACTATTCAGCAACTCTTTATCTTTTGTAAGCATTTTTATTTTATTTGTTATCTCTTCGTCGTTTTCTACTAAAAATCCGTTAACTCCGTCGCGAACAAGATCCAAATAACTATCGTCCTTTCGAGCGACTATAGCCAGTTTACACATAGAAGCTTCTATTAGAGTCATCGGATGGACTTCGCTTAAGGAAGCCGTTACGAAAATGTCAGATATTGAATAAAGTCTATAAACTATATCCCAATTCACAAATCCCGTAAATATAGCCTCTTTAGCGAGGTTCATCTCAACGGCTTTCTTTTTCAATTCTTCCAATTGAGGACCGTCGCCGACAAACAGTATTTTAATGTTATTTGCCGTTTTTATTACGGGCGACAGAGAGATAAGCAACTCCATAACTCTTTTTTCCCGTCCTATTCTACCGACAAAAATCAAAATTAAATCGTTTTTCTTTAAACCAAACTCTTTTCTTAGTTGCAATATTTCATTATCGGTAATATTTGACGACTTAAATTTTAGTTCGTCAATTCCATTTTGAATAATTTCTATATGCGTATGAGGAACTAACATACTATAATAATTTTTTGCTTTTATAGACGGGGCGATTATCGAAGTAACCCCTTTCAAATATGTAGATAATATTTTTCTGGCTAATTTTTTTGAAATTAGTTTTCCGTTCATCAGATAGTGCGTATAATCTTCCCACATTGTATGAGTCGTATGTATGTGAGGAATCTTTAATTTCTTAGCCGCCCATTTACCGCAATATCCTATTGGAAATTCCGTATGCGTATGGATTAATTGAATATTTTTTTTCTTTAAAAATCTATTGATTGCGCCCTGGTTGAAAATACCAAACCTTTGTTCTGTTCCCGATCCAAATCCGGCTTTTATCGAAGGCAATCGAAAAATATTTTCATCTTTCTCTTCATAATTTGGAACGTCTACGGTTATAATAATTACTTCATGCCCGCGTTTTTCTAGTCCGTCTTTTAATTGAGAAATTGACGTAACCACTCCGTTTTTTATCGGTTTGTAGCAGTCTGTAAAAATGGCTATATTCATAATATTTCCTTACTATTAATTAATTTAGTCGGCAATGCTAATTTTTAAATGTTCAAAAACAATATTCCAGAAAAAATCTTTTTTTATGCTGTTTTTAGAAAATACTATCCCTCTGTTTTCATAGTTTTCTTGAGAAATTTTCAAGACTATGTTTTCAAAATCGTCCGAGCCGTATTTATATTTTAAACTATCAATTTCATTTCTTAAAGTCTGATTAATTTTACCTTTCTGTTTAATATAGAATTTTATAATAAAATGTATTACTACGCCGATAGCCGTTAAAGTAAACAAAACTATTCTCGTTGAAAGTCTGTTGTAAACTTCGTTATAAAATCTGCTTAAAATAAACATTGACAATAAAGGAATCATAAAATACAAACTTATAACTATAAGATAAATATTTTCTCTCCTTTTTCTGAGATTTTGGTAACTATTTTCAATTCTATTTAGCTCTGATTCGACAAAATTTGCTTCCATATCTAATGGTTTATAATAATATATCATTTTAGTCAAGAAAATTAAGAATTTTTAGGCGCCCGTCGGTTTTCTAGATATATCAAATACGTATCTGTTTTCAAGATTAAGAAAAAAGGTAATCCGGTATCAATTAGATAAATCATTTTGTTTTTCCACGTATTGTTTTAACGTAAATTACCCAAGAATATAATCTTTGTATAAATCGACAATCGTCGCTAAAATTATGGCAAACTTTTTAACGCATATCAAACAAATTTTTTTTATAATTACGCTATACCAAAAAAGTCGTTTCCGTTTTGTTTAACGATCTTACAAGCGCAGAATTCGCCTATTTGAGCGGAATCCGACTCAATCACAACCAATCCGTCTACTTCGGGGGCTTGTCCCCAAAACCTTCCTATATATAACTCTTCATTTTCTACTTTTTCTTCAATAAGTATTTTTTGATTAGTTCCTACAAATCGTTTTAATTTATTTTGGGAAATTTCTTCTGAAACGGATAATAGATGGTCTAATCTATCGGTTTTTACTTTCGATTTAATTTGATTTTTCATCGAGCCGGCAATCGTATCTTCTTCCCTTGAATATGCGAACGCTCCAATCCAATCTATTTCGATTTGTTTTATAAAATTTATAGTGTCTATAAAATCAGAATCGCTTTCGCCCGGAAAACCTACTATGAAAGTCGATCTTATAACGGGATTATCAAAAACTTTTCTAATATTCTCAACGAGCGTTATATACTCTTCGGACGTCTTTTTTCTGTTCATTTTTTTCAAAATCGCATCCGAGCCCGATTGAAACGGTATGTCGAAATATGGAATAAAATTTGGCGTATCTTTAAGTTTATGTAGAAGTTCAAGATCGACGCGATCCGGATGTAGATAGAGAACTCTTAGCCAATCCGTCGCGTTCAAATAGTTGGACAACTCTTTTATTAAGTCTCCAAGTTTAGATTGCCGATATATGTCTTTACCATAGCTGGAAGTATCTTGCGAAATTAATATTAATTCCTTTAGATTTCCTTTTTGTAAAAACTTTAACTCCTCTATTAGATAGTCGATATCAATCGATCTGAGGTCGCCCCGAATAATTGGTATCGAACAGTAAGAACATCTATTTGAGCAGCCGTCGCTTATTTTTAAATACGCGCTTCCGGGATAACTCAGGTTTTTCCGCCCGATCGTAACGTTGCTTGAAAACGGCGGCGCGCAAACTTTTTCCGGCGAGTTAAGAGCGGCGGCTATGGTAGAAACGTCGCCTACTCCAAAAATGAGATCTATTTCAGGAATTTCTTTGATCAATTCATTTTTATATCTTTGAGCAAGACAACCCGCCACGACTAGTTTTTTACATTTACCGGACTCTTTAAATTTTAATAAATCAAGCGTTACCTCTATAGCTTCTTCTTTGGCTGATTTTATAAAAGCGCAAGTATTAACGATTATTATATCCGCCAAATCCGGCGTCGATACAATATTATATCCGGCGGTTTCGAGAACGTATAACATTTTCTCCGAATCTACCTGATTTTTATTACACCCAAGCGTTTCTAAATAGATGTTTTCCATTTATTTTAACGAGCTTGATTGTAGGTCGTAACCTCCCAGATTATTTTTCTCCCATCTGATGAGTTTTACTTCGCATTTGCCGGATTCGCCCGGGGAAAAGATTTTGCCGTAATTAAAAAAATTCAGCGAGGCGGCTCCGGCGTTCGTTAACCAAAGAATAACGTATTTGGCGGCTTTTATATTTAGCGAAGCTCCGGCGTTAAAATAACTTTCAACGGCTTCCTTATCGTCGATTTGATATCTAAGAAACTGATCGTTGGAGAAATTTAGCGAAAACGACAGCTCTTCTATTATATCTCTTGTAACGATTGTCTCAGGATTTTCTCCTCTGAGATTTTTACCGTCCAAACTTGATAAAGTAGATTCGCTTTGATCGTATAATTTAAAAGCGATATTGGCTCCGGATTTGTCCCATTGATTTAAAACAATCTCTATATCGTTTCTCTCGTCTCCGTTCATATCTAATTTATGCTGATAGTTGTGGACTAAAAAGAGCTCCATTCCCGATCCGTAGTTTAAAATCACGGTAGGCGATAGCTCCGCGACGGATATTCTGTAATCATTTGAGTCAATGGTAAATTCGATAATATCTCCTTTTTTAAGAGAGTTTAGAGACTTTTCTTTTTCCGACAACTTATAAACGTTCGCTTTAGTCTCTTTAACTGCGGTCGTATCTTTTACTTTTTCAATCTTGTCTTTGTCGTTGGTCTTAGCGGCTCTAATAATTTTTCTAACTCCGAAAAAACCGCCGACGACTAAACCGACCGCCGTCAAGATTATTAAAATAACGACTATTATAGGTCTGAAGTCATATTTGGGCTTAGGTATTAATTGTTCCATAGGGGTCGGAGTTTCGGCCATTTTGATTCTTTCGTATTTTCTTATGATCTCTTCGCTATCTAATCCTAAGTATTCCGAATAAGTTCTTAAGAAGCCTTTCAAATAAGCGTCTCCGGGAAACGCCGAAAACTCTTCTTTTTCGATCGCTTCGATAAACTTTTTCATTATATGAGTCTCTTCGGCTATGTTCATAATCGATAAATTGGCTTTTATTCTAGCTTCTTTAAGAAATTCTCCTAGAGCTTCCATACTTTCAACTATCTCCCTGATTTGATATAAAGTTATCTACAACGTTAGCCGACGCGGGCGGTTCATAGTTAAATAACAAATCGCTAATTTTTGAGTTTAATTTTAAATTATCTATTTCTAAAGTAATTTTTTTGTAAGCCGCGGTAATTCCCTCTATTTTTCTGATTATACCGTTGTCTTGAATAGTAAGAAAAACGGTATTAAATCCGTTTTTTGAGGAGCGCCATCTTAATAATTTCAACGTATAAACTTTCGAACCGTCTTTGTATTCCGATACATTTTTAGTTTCAAAATATTCTATGGAGTAAGAGGTTAGAAATTTATCAAAACCCATAGGATTAATTAATATCGGATTGACGACGGTTTCTATTTTTCCGTCGGAATTTTTAGTCTTTTCTTTCGCTAAAATTTCCTGTTTAAGTACAAGACTCAAATAGTCGATATATACCCAGAGATAATATCCGTTTGTACATATTACCTGTCTGTTTGGTTCCGTAAAATTTATTCTTAACTTTTGAGGGTTTTTAAAATATACTTTGCCTTTTTGGACGTTATTATCTTGAGTCCAGGTTATGTCGGCTTCGTAGTCCGCGACATTTTTCTTGAAACTGTCCGAGTATTTTTGAAGTAAATCTTTTGCGCTTAAAAGCTCGTCTTCGCCGTACGCCGAAAAGATAAAAACGACAAAACAGAAAATAAAAAAATATTTTTTCACTAAGATAACGGTCTCCTTAAAATCGCCGCGATAGCGCTATTGTAAAATTTAACGACGCTATTTGTCAAGTCTTTTTTGTTTAATTTACCTTTAAATAATGCCTTTCAAGAAATAGAAGTCTGTTTTTACTGATCTGGTAATATTTGGACTCCGGAAATTTGTTTACTAAAATCTTATATAATCTGTAAGATTCTTTATAATCGGGATTAATTTTATCTTTTTCAAGAGAATTTGCCAGATAAAACAGCGCTTTGTCTTCAATATTAGTTTCAGGAAACATATTTAATATCTTCCTATATTCCGCAATAGCCGGACCGTAACTTTCGATCAGATAATATAAATCTGCCAAAATTATCGCGACATCTTTATCGCCGGAAAACTCGTCTTTTTTATGTTTGTTAAAAGCGTCGACGGCTTCTCTGTATCTTTTTGTTTCTTTATAGGTATTTATGAGTTCAAGAAAAGATTTCTTATAAAACGGGTTATCTTTTATACCAAGATTAAGCGTAAAGTTATCGACGGCTTTCTCCTTATCTCCTAAGGCGTAATTAATTTTACCGAGGTTATAATATATTTCGCCGTCGCCGCCTCCGTTTTTTAATATTTTTTCGTAAATATCTTTAGATTCGCCATATTTTTTCGAATTAAACAAGTCTAGGGCGATTTTCTTATTATTTTCGTTGGTTAGATTTTTATCCGTCGAAGTATTCGTTTTAGTTGTATTATTATTTTCTTTAGAATTTGCGTTCTTTACGACAGATTCTTTCGGTTTTATTACAATAACATAGCTTTGTCTCTCAATATAGTTATTTTTCGCGTCAAATCTTGTAAACAACGCGTCTACTTTCCCTACCGATAAAATATTAAAGATAAAAGCGGTATTATTTTCAGTATTTGTTCTTTCCGTTAATTTTATATAATCCGGCTCGATCTTTCTCAGAATCCAATTTGATCCCTTTAAAGAGATTGAAAGTTCGCCGTTCTCTTCCCCCGCAATTTCTATTATTTTATTTTCGATTATTTTAACGTCTCTTATTTTTTCGTTGTTAGAAAGATCGTAATTTTTATCTTCAATTTCGATAGCGTATCTTAAAATATTTTTGTCGCTATCAAGACCGCTAAAGTCGTTAGGGAAATTTGAATCGATTTCGGCGGAAAACGGCGTTTTCTCTTCGGTTAGTTCTTTGATTGTCGAGTCTGTAATAATTGGATTGTCTCTGACTTTTTTATTTAAAATATTTTTATCGACCGTTTCATTTGCGGAGGCGCTTGAAAAAATATCTGTTTTATTTATTGCGTCGACTTGAGTTTCAATTTTATTAGTTTTTTTCGGGCTTACATCTACGATATAATCGTCAATTCTATAAATGTTAATATTATCCCGCTTCTTCTGATAACTTACCGGAGAGGACTTAGGAACCGGGAGATAATAATCTTCGTCGTCGACGCTTATTATGGTATTTTTAGTTATTTTCTTTGAATGGAAGATATCCAAGTCGACGTTCGGACGAATAGACTCTTTCACGGCGGGTCCGGTAGCGCCGCACGCTACAAGCGATAGACAGACGAGCAAAGCGCCGATGTTTTTTAAGAACCTCATTTCCCCCCCCTCTTTTCAAAATTAAACTTTAGATCCTCCTCTATAGAATCTTTTAAAATATTTTCGTAATCTTGTATTATTATATCTATTTTCGGCAATTTAAACTCCTTAATTGACATTAAATCAATATAATCGAGCGAAAGGTCGAAGACGCTGTTTTGGGGAAATAAAAGTTCGTTATTGGTTAAGAAATCTATTTCCGATTCGATTCCAAAATCTTCCTTTATAGATTCGATAGCCGTCGTATCGACTTTTTTAACGCCGCCGGATATCATGAAAGATAATATTAAAGTTATTGCAATAACGACTCCGCCGATAACCAGAATAATTTTCATAACTTCGGCGAAGTTATTATTTACTAAATCGAGAACAAGTTTTTTTATTTTCCTGAAAAAATCACTCGACCTTTTCAACAAATTTTGCGGAAACAATTTTTGATATCCCCTTTTGCTCCTGAGTTACTCCATACATAACGTCCGAAGCTGTTATTGTTTTTTTATTATGCGTAATAATAACAAATTGACTGGTTTCTTTAAATTCTTTTAGCAAGTTTATAAATCGCGCGACGTTTTCTTCGTCGAGAGCCGCGTCTATTTCATCCAAAATACAAAACGGAGAGGGCTTAACTAAAAAGGTGGCAAACATTAGCGATATAGCCGTCATCGTTCGTTGCCCGCCGGAAAGCAGGGTAATATTCTGGAATTTTTGTCCGGGGGGATGAGCGATAATATCGATTCCCGTCTCTAAAAGATTTTTTGGATCGGTCAAAGTTATTTCAGCGTTGCCGCCGTCGAATAATTTTCTAAAAATTTTATGAAAATTAATCTTAATTTGATTGAAAGTTTTTAAAAACATCTCTTCAGAAATTTTATTTATTTCTGAAATCATCTGGATAGTATCTTTTTTAGATTTTTCTAGATCATCTAACTGTTCGCTTAGCAATTTATATCTGTCTTCTAACGCTTTACACTCTTCTATAGCCATTAGGTTGACGTTTCCGAGACTCTGTCTCCCGTTTCTTACCTCCGAGAGCTCTTTTCTTACCTCTTCGTAGGATCTGTTTGTTATATATCCCCCTTTAGATTCGTATTCGGATAAATTTATTGATAGATTTTCGTAAAAACTGTCGTAAATATTGTTGATGGTAGTAGTCGCTTCCGTAATTTTTAAATTCAATCTCTCGATTTGACCTTTTTTATTTTCCCATCGTTGATTAACTTCTTTGACGTATTTTTGTTCTTCGGACATTTTAGAATTCTCTTTTTGTATTCCGAGGTCTAGCTCTCTGATTCTTTTTTCTAAACCCTCTTTGTCGTTTTTCATCGAGTTTAACTTAGTCTCAATATCGGCAAGTTCGTCCCTAATATCGTCTATCTTCGATTCAAGAAATTCCGCTTTTCGAGCCGCTTCGTCTTTGCCGTTTTCTATACTATCTTTGAGATAGAGAATTCTTGACAACTCTTTATCCATCGAGTTAGTTTTTTCTCTTATAGTGGAAATGTTTATTCGGATATTGTGTAAAACGTCTTTATACTCCTCTTTCTTTACGTTGTTCTCTCTGTTTTCTATTTGCAGTCTTTCGATATGTTCGTTTGATTTTTTGATATTTTCAATTGTTTTATTTATATCGATCTCTATTCTTTTCTTTGTCTGAATTATCCCTTCGGGATTAAAAAGATCGTCCATAAAAACTTCGGTAGATTTTATATAGGCGTTTAAGTCTCTATCAACTTCAAATAAATTTGTTTCAATGGATACAATTTTTTCTTTTAATTCCTTAAGAATATTGATTATTTCAGATGAATTTTTAGATATAAATCCCGAATTAACAATATCGTCTATAAAAGCTCTTCTTTTTGGCAATTCTTCGCTTATATTTTTAATTTTTATCTTTAGATTCTCTTTTATTTTAATAATTTCGGAAGAGTCTACGTCGATTAAATTCAATATCTGATCGATTCTTTCGATCATTTTATCCGTTATATCTTTGTGTTCAACCCGTCTCTCTTCTACGCGCCGGTTTAAAGAGTCGACCTCTTTTTTGATATTTAAGATCGTCTCTTCGTTATTTTTGACTCTCGTCTCTATATCCGTAACGCTGGAATTGTAAAACCCTTCGTCTTTTACAAGATTTAAAAGTTTCTCTTCCATTTCAATTCTGGCGTCTTCGATTCCTTTGACTTCGTCGGACAATTCGGCAATTTTTTTATCTGCCATATCTATTTTTTCTTTTTCGGACTTGAGGCCGGATATATGCGTTATCAATTGCTCTTTTAACGACGAATTTCTCGACGTTAAAATTCTAATTTCGCTCTCTATCTGGAATATTTCTCTCTGTTTGTCAATTTTTTGATTTTCCATATCGTTTAAGAAAATCATTCTCTCCTCAAGTCCGTCTTCCAGAGAGTCGATCTGCTTTTTTACCTGTTCCAGATCTTTTGTCGCTTTCTCAAGTTCGTCGGTTAATTCGCTCTTATTTTGTTTATGTTTTACTATTCTGTTCAAATTAAGCTCAATTTCAAGCTCTTTTTCCCTATCGTATAGTCTTCTATATTCGTCGGCTTTTTTAGCTTGATCCGAAGAGCGCTCGAATTGAGTCTTTACCTCTTTTACTATGTCTTTAATCCTTATTATATTCTCTTCGGCTTGATACAATTTTGAGTCGGCCTCCTCTCTTTTCACCCTATATTTTGTGATGCCCGCCGCTTCTTCTATAATGTATCTTCTGTCTTCAGGTTTGTTGGATAGAATCATATCGATTTTGCCCTGTTCCATAACGGAATATGCGGATTTGCCGACTCCGGTATCAAAGAACAACTCCTGAATATCTTTTAATCTGACTTTTTGTTTATTGATATAGTATTCGCTCTCTCCGCTGGCGAATATTACTCTCGATATTTCCACTTCGTTGAATTCTATCGGGAGAATATTATTCTCGTTTACTATGACAAGTTTTACTTCGGCGCGTCCAAGCCCCCGGCGTTCTTCGGTCCCCTTAAAAATGACGTCCGTCATATTGTTCGCTCTAAGAGCTCTAGTTTTTTGTTCGCCTACTACCCATTTGATGGCGTCGACAATATTCGATTTACCGCAACCGTTGGGACCGACTATAGCCGAAATTCCTTTATCGAAAGATATTTCAGCTTGATCGCAAAATGATTTGAATCCGTTAATTGTGAGTTTTTTTATAAACATATCGTAAGAATCCCGCCCCAGTAGATTAATGCATTATAAAAAAGTATAACGGAATTGTCAATATTTTATCTGAATAATATCTTAAACGGTGTCATTCAAAAAATGAAAGTTTACACTTATTTCAAAAAATGAGACTTGACGTTTTTTTTAAACATAATATTATTCAAAAAAACAAAAAATCTTTTGGGGATAATAATATGATATTAAAAAGGAATA
>Ga0208940_1000622_pt1 | contig 43441 bp, 42 predicted proteins | sample AD_JPNNA6_MetaG_FD_184445 | JGI IMG/M metagenome (GOLD analysis project Ga0208940, IMG submission 184445) | Active sludge microbial communities of municipal wastewater-treating anaerobic digesters from Japan - AD_JPNNA6_MetaG (SPAdes) (version 2) | ecosystem: Engineered > Bioreactor > Anaerobic... | reverse complement strand
CTTGCCTTCCTTCACAAGACGGAAAAGCCTGCCCTTGTGGTTTCTTTCATTGCCGAACAATTCATAAAATTTCCCGACCGTCGCGTCTTCCGCGTATAGGATATTGGCCGGGTCATAGCCCATCGTTCTGACCAGATATTCCTTCATTACCTGCGCGTCACGGACGGCAAATTCCACCTCCGGCAATCCCGAGGCTGAATAGTTGCGGTTGCCGATCACCACCGCCGCATCGAATTTCCCCGCCTTCTGCCCGTCGGGAACATTCATATCCACATCCACGGAAAGGCCGCCCGCCTTCGTGATCTCCTGCTTAGGCGCCGCGTCTTCGCCTTTGACCACAAATTCCTGCGCGCGGCGCTGCGGCGCGTTCATCGCCAGCGCCGGGTCTTTTTGCGCGTTGAACTTCGGGCGCGCCTCCGTCAGGTTCACGACGATGGGAATTTTTTCACCGCCGGCAATGCGGTTGTTGGTATAGAACATGAATTTGAAATCCCGGTATTTGCCGGTCGGAATCGCGCCCAGGTTAAAATGGGTCTGGGCGTCGCCCGCCAGAAAGACGTTTTGCCCCACCTGCACATCCGCCGCCACGCCGCGCGCGTCGCCGTGTCCCATGTTCTGCACGCGCACCGTCATTTCCACAATCTCCATCGGCTCCACGCGGCTGTTGCCGTTCTGGTCGTTGACGCGCATATCGGCGATGACCAGCCTGGGCGGCTCGAAGGCTTTCGTTTTGGCAGAACAACATCAGAATCATTGAGAAATGCTTGAGTATGGAAAACATGATGATCCCTCCGGAGCGGGAAGTGTGAGCAATGTAATAACTTTCGATAATCATTTCAAGCCTATTTCATGCAAACCAATGAAAAACTTGACATATGAACGATCGCTGATATGATTACGCCGAAAATAAAAGAGTAAAGAAGAACACATGAATGAACGGGGACAACTGCCGGTAACGCAATGGAAAATAAAGGATTCCGGCCCTAAAAACATAGAAGAATCGCTGGTGAAGGAATTCGGCGTCCACCCGATTGTTTCCCAGTTGATCCTAAATCGCCACGTGGACAGCCTGGAAGGCGCGCAACGCTACCTGCACCCTTCCCTCAACGACCTGCACAGCCCCTTTCTGATGCAGGACATGAGAAAAGGCGTGGCCCGTCTGCTGAAGGCGATCTACGACGAAGAAGACATCGTCATTTACGGCGACTACGACGCGGACGGCATCACATCCGTTGTCATTTTGTACAAATTTATCAAACAGTTGACCGGCCGCGTCTCCTATTACATTCCGGACCGGGTTCAGGAAGGCTACGGGCTGAAGATTCCGGTCATCGATCAGTTCAAACAAAAGAATGTAAAGCTGATTGTCACCGTGGATTGCGGCATCTCCGATATCGAACAGATCGCCTACGCCAAATCCGCGGGCATCGACACGATCGTGCTGGACCACCACGAAATCGCCGATCAGCTCCCCCCTGCCGTCGCCTGCATCAATCCCAACCGCAAGGACTGTGCCTTTCCCTTCAAGCATCTGGCGGGTGTGGGCATCGCCTTTAATTTTCTGATCGCGCTTCGCGGAACGTTGCGCAAAGAAGGTTTTTGGAAAAACGCCGAATATCCCAATCTCAGGGAACTCCTTGACGTTGTCGCCCTGGGAACGATCGGTGACATCGCGCCGCTTCTGGGGGAAAACCGGATTTTTGCCCGGATCGGCCTGGATCTGATGACGGAAGGCAGACGACCCGGAATCAAAGCCCTCAAGGAAGTCAGCGGCATTGACGGTCAGCTGATTGACTCCTTCAAGGCTTCTTTCTGCCTGATTCCCCGCATCAACGCCGCAGGCAGAATCGCTTCGCCGCTGGACGCCGTCGAACTGCTGCTGGCGGAGACGCTGGAAGAGGCCCGGCCGCTCGCGGAAAAACTGGATCTGCACAACCGCCGGCGTCAGGCCATGGAAAAAGACATCCTCAACGAAATCCTGGAGCAGCTCGGCGCGAAGCCCGATCTGGAAAACATCAACGCCCTGGTCTTTTCTTCCGAAAAATGGCACCCCGGCGTCGTGGGCATTGTGGCCTCGCGCCTGGTGGATCTCTTCAGCCGTCCGACCTTTGTCATCAGCCTCAAGGACGGTGTTGGAAAAGGCTCCGGCCGAAGCGTTTCGGATTTCAATATCCACAAGGGCCTGCAGCAGTGCGCGCCGCTGCTTCTTTCTTACGGCGGCCACTACCGCGCGGCGGGCATCTCCATTAAGGAAGATGACATCGATGAATTTGCCTGCATGCTGGATGAGATCATCCGCAACTCGGTGCAGTCCTCGGAAATGGTTTCTCAGACTCTGATTGACGCGGAGTGCCGCCTGCAGGACATCAGCCTGGATCTGATCCGGCAGATGTCGATGCTCGCGCCTTTCGGCAGTGAAAATCCGGAACCGGTGCTGTGCTCCAGGAACATCCGGGCGTCGTCTCCCGTCATTGTCGGCAACAACCACCTCAAAATGCGCTTGGTTGACGACAGCGCGTCCCTCAACGCCATCTGGTTCGGCATGGGCAAGCATCTCGGCGCGATCAACTCGGCCAACCTCGATGTGGTGTTTTCTCCGCAGATCAATTACTGGAACGGTTCATTCGATGTTCAACTGAAAATCAGGGACGCGGCCATTGTCGCCTGAGGAGCCTCCATGAATCAAGAGACCAGAGCAGCCCTGTTCAGCTTTCTTCTTTTTCCGGGCGGCGGGCAGATTTTTCTGAAGCGATACGCGAGAGGAATGGCTTTTCTGGCGCCAGCGGCAGCCGCGACACTTGCGCTGGCCTGGATGATTTTTCAGGTCGTTCTTGTTATCGTCCGGGAGGCGCTCTCGGGAGCCTCGGGGATGGACGGCGTCCTTCCGGGCATGAGGAACGGGCTCGGGGCGATCGACATGAACCTCGCTCTGTGGCTGCTGATTTTGATTTTGTTTTTGTGGATTTCTTCGACGATCGACGCTTATCGCCTCGGCAAAAAAGCAGAGCCGCCTACCACGTCCGCAAATCGATAATCATCTTCTGGTCCGGTTTGATTCCGCCCTTTTCCACAACTTCAAGGACATCGATTTTGACGGTGCAGATTTCCTTAAATATCTTCTTGAAGTTATTCTCCCAACCATCAGAATTTACTTGAGAATTTATATTCTCGACCCGCAGCGTCAAAACGTCTTCATGGCCTTTGCGACTGACGATGGCCTGGAGGGGAAGGCCATCGAATTTGGCGGAAAGCAGCTTCATCTGACTGGGAGCGATAAAAAGACCGCGGACTTTTACGGCGTCTCCCACTCTGCCCGCGATGCCCGCCAGCCGGAAGGATGTCCGGCCGCAGGAGCATTTCTTTGTAATCAGCCGGGATAAATCGCCTGTACCGAAGCGCAGAAGAAAGAAAATGTTGTTGAGGCGTGTCACGACCACTTCACCCAGTTCGCCCGGCGCGACATTTTTCCCCGTTGCCGGGTCAACAATTTCCACAATCGTTTCCTCGCAGATGTGCCAGCCGGATTTCGCACAGCATTCGTAGGCCACGTCCCCCACTTCGGTGGCGCCGTACATCTGAAAGGTTCTGATTCCGTGCTCTTTTTCAAACCTCTGCCGCAGCGAAGGCAGGAGCGGCTCCGCGGCAAAGCAGGCCTTCTTCACGCGAAAATCCTTTTTAAAATCAAACCCCAACTCTTTGGATTGGTCGATGATGGACGCGAGGAAACTGGGCGTGCCCACATAGGCCGTCACGTTGAGGTCCCGGATGAGCTGAACCTGAATCTGCGACGAGGATGTGCCGGAGGGAACCACCGTCGCGCCTACTTTGCGCAGACCGTTGTGGAACGTGAGACCCGCCGCCACCAGATGATAGGAAAAGGCGTTGAGCGCGATGTCCTTCGGCCCGATGCCGGCCGCGAAAAATGCCCGTGCCCAGAGATCATCGGTTTCGGATAAATGCGGTTCGTACACCGGCCCCGGAGACGTGAAAATGCGCTCAATGGCGACGGCAGGGTTTTCCAGCCCTGCGTAGGGCGGCTTCTGCATCTCCATTTCCACCAGTTTCTCCCGGGAAGTTACCGGCAGAATTTCCAGATCCTCACGGGTTTTTATCCGGGCGGGATTGATTTTGTTCGCGTCCAATATTTTGCGGAGCGCGGGCGACTTCTGATAGCCCAGCCTAACCATGCGCGCCAGGAGCCTGTCCTGTCGGGATTTTCTTTCTTCGACACCCCATGCTTCCTTTTCATCGTATAACCGCTTCATACCCTTCCCTCTGATGGTCTAATCATGCGTCCAGTGTCCAAGCGCCTTTGCCGTTCGCCGAACCGTATCGTTGTTTCGATTTTTTTTCAGGATATCCCTCCCCGCACTCGATCTTGCAAGCGAAAGACACGCCTTTCGCAATTCATTGACCAGCTTTAGCCGATGAGCGACGACTTCGGGACTCATATCAATCTTCATGTTCCAGACTCCTGAGGTATTCAATATCATCCAAATCCTGCCCTGCCTTGCGCATGGATTTCAGCAGAATCAGACCCTGTGGAGAAACCACTTTCAACGGGTGTCCTTTCCAATCAACGGTAAGACGCGTCTCCCACGCCTGACGGGTTTCCGGAGTTGCCAAGAGCAAATCCACAATAAAATATTCCCCTGATTTTTTGTCCGCCTTGCTCAGCCGGTGAATAATAACCGCCCCCTGATTGAATTTCATCGGCGCAGAACTCATGGTATAGCCGATTTTTTTCAGCACTATCTTGGTTTTCGAAAGAAAATCCGGAAGAATCATCATATCAATATCGAGCGTTGCCCTTGGCTTTGCATAAATGGCAATGGCCAATCCGCCGCACAAGGCGTAATCAATGCCCGCTTGGTCCAATTTCAGAGATATTTTTTTAAGCTCGTTTAAGAGGTCCATGTTTATCCGGGTTGCGCCGAAGCTGAAAAAGTCTTTTGTCATCTACCGTAATTGACGAGGATAATCAAACGATTATTGCGGCAACAGCAGGCACAGCGGGTTACAGCCAGCGTTTACGGCGGCGGTAGGATTTGACGTCCTTGTAGGATTTGGCGATGCCCGACGCGGCCATCCCCAGGTAAAATTCCTTGACATCCGGATTGTCGGACAATTCCTGAGCCGTGCCCTCCATGACGATTTTGCCGTTTTCCATGACATAACCGTAATGGGCGACCTGCAGCGCCATATTGGCGTTCTGCTCGACCAGCACAATCGTCGTGGCGTGTTCTTCATTGATCTTCTTGATGATGCGGAAGATCTCCTGAACCACCAGCGGCGCAAGCCCCAGCGAAGGCTCGTCCAGCATCAGCAATTGGGGATGGGCCATCAGCGCCCGGCCGATGACCAGCATTTGCAGTTCGCCGCCGCTGCAGTATCCGGCCAGCGCTTTCTTTCTTTTTACCAGCGCGGGGAAGTAATGATAGACCATTTCCAGGTCTTCTTTGTAGGGTTTTCCCGGCCGGGTAGCTGTTCCGACGCGCAAATTTTCTTCGATGGTCAGGTATTTGAAAGGCTGGCGGCCTTCCAGCACCTGAATGATGCCCTGGCGCGTGATGAATTCAGGCGCCTGATTCTGAATGTTCACGCCGTTGAAGATGATGTCGCCGTCGGTGACTTCCCCGTTTTCCGGCTTCAAAAGGCCCGATATCGCCTTGAGGGTCGTGGTCTTTCCCGCGCCGTTGCTGCCGAGAAGCGACACGATATGCCCGCGCGCAACCGAAAGCGACACGCCTTTGAGCACCTGAATGACGTTGGAATAAACGACGGAAATATTATTCAACTGCAAAAGAATCTCGCCCATAAAATATCCTAACCCCGCTGTACGGGCTACGTGCGTTAACGAAAGTATTTTCTGTAGAGAACACAGAAAATACTTGCTAATAGGAAAACGGCCAGAGCCGGAAACTGGAGCGCACAATGCGCCAAAGCTCCGCCAGCCCTTTCGGTTCCAGTAAAATGAACAGCACAATCGCCAGTCCGAAAACAAATTCGCGAAGCGGCGCCATGTTCAGGCCCAGGCCCGCAATCCAGCCGACGTTCATCAGAGCGCCCGTCGCGAAGCGCAGCACTTCATTGAGCACCGTGATGAAGGTTGCGCCGAAAATCGCGCCGGGCATGCTGCCCATGCCGCCGATGATGACCATGGCAATGAATTCCACGGAAAGCGCAAGATTGAAGGGCTCCGTCGTGATGCTGACCATGTAGTAGGCCCAGAGGGCGCCTGCGAAACCCGCGTAAAACGAGCTGATCGCAAACGACAGGAGCTTGTACCGGAAGATCGGAATGCCCATGCCTTCCGCCGCGCGGTCGTTGTCCCGGATGGCGACAAACGCGCGGCCGAATTTGCTGCGCATGATGTTGACGGCGAACCAGGTCATGGCCACCAGGCAGGCGAAAATCAAAAAGAAAAAGGCCTTGTCCCCGGCGATATTGACGCCCAGGATGTTTGGCTCAGGCAGTGTGATGCCCATCGTTCCCTTGGTCAGGCTTTCCCACTGGATCAGGACATACTCGATGATGAACTGACCGGCCAGCGTGGCGATCGTCAGGTATAGCCCCTTGAGGCGGCCGGAGGGAATGCCGAAAATCATGCCGACCATGGCGGTGATCAGTCCCGCGGCGGGGATGCAGACGAAGAACGGCAGGTTCAGACGCGTGGCCAGAATCGCTCCCGCATAGGCTCCCACGCCGAAAAACGCGCCGTGCCCCAAAGAGATCTGCCCGGTGTAGCCGATAAGAATGTTGAGGCCGATCGCGGCAATCGCCATGATTCCGATGTTGTTCAAAATATACAGCAGGTAGCGGTCCAGGATGAAAGGCGCCAGGCCGAACAGTAAAATCAGGAAAACGAGCAGGCTGACCCGGCCGAACCAGGTGTCAAAAACGGCCAGCTCCTCCGCATAGCTTTCGCGGAAATTGCCGCAGGGATGAAAGGACGGTTTTTTCATTTTACACTCTTTCAATCTCGACCAGACCGAACAGGCCGTAGGGCTTCACCATCAGGATAAAAACCAGCGCGATGTAGGGAACCACGTCTCTCAGCGACGGAGACAGATAGCCGCCGGTGAAGGTTTCCAGAAGACCGATGATGATTCCGCCGATGATCGCCCCGCCGATGCTGTCCAGGCCGCCCAGGATGACGACGGGAAACACTTTCATGCCGATGGCGGACAGGTCATGGACGTTCACGCCGTTGATGATGCCCAGAACGATGCCGCTCATGCAGGCCACCATCGCGGCAATCGCCCAGGACAGCGCGAAGACGCGGCGAACATGGACCCCCAGCGACAGGGCCGCTTTCTGATTGTCCGCCACCGAACGCATGAAGATGCCCTGAGACGACTTTTTGAAAAACAGGCCGAAGAGAACCAGAAACGCCACGCTGATCACCAGCGTGGCGGAATACACGGGCACAATGGTGATCGACCCCAGATGCAACTCCAGCGAGGCGGGCAGAAACTCCGGATAGGTGTGCAGATTGCCGCCCCAGACGAGCAGAATCAAGCCTTTGAACATGGCGGCAAGCCCCACCGTCAGCATGATGACAAAGATCAGCTTCTCGCCGATGAGCGGCCGTAAGAAAAACTTTTCAATCAGAAAACCCAGCAGAAAGCATCCGGCCAGCGTCAGCACAAAGGCGGCCGCAACGGGAATTTTCCCCCAGGTGGCGAGCGACAGAAAAAAGAAGGCCCCCATCGCCAGCAGTTCGCCGTGCGCAAAGTTGAGCACGCTGGATGCCTTGAAAATCATCACGAAGCCCATGGCGGAAATGCCGTACAGCAGTCCGACACAGACGCCGTTGACCAGCAATTGCAGAAAAAAATCCATAAACCGATCCCTCAATCCAAGTCGATAATATTAATGGTGGTTTCGATCTCGCCGATTCTTCCGTCCCGGTAGCGGATTTTCCCGGTCACCGGCACGCTTTTCAGTCCGCCGTACATTGCTTCAATGATTTTGATGTACAGGCCGTAAACGAAGCGCCGGCGCACTTTGCCGGTGCGTGTCAGTTCGTCGTCGTCCGCGTCCAGCAGCTTGTAGAGCAGAACGAACTTTTTGATCTTCATTACGTCGGGAAGCTGCCGGTTCACCTCCTGAACTTCCTTCAAAATCAGCTCTTCCACGGCCTTCTGCTGGGACAGATCCATGTAAGTCGTATAGGGAATCATCCGCTCTTCCGCCCAGTTGCCGACGTTGCCCAGATCGATGTTGATCATGGCGGTGATGTAGGGACGCGCTTCGCCGAAGGTAACCGCCTCCTTGATGTAGGGGCTGAACTTGAGCCGGGTCTCGATGAAGTCGGGCGAGAAGGCGTTGCCGCTCTTGTTGCGGATAATGTCTTCCTTGCGGCCGATAATCAGCAGGTGGCCGTCGTCGTCGATGTAGCCCGCGTCGCCGGTCTTCAGCCAGCCGTTTTCAAAGGCCGCCTCCGTGGACTGGTAGTCGTTGTAGTATCCGGAAAAATTGGCCTCCGACCGGACCAGCACTTCCTGATCCTCGGCCAGTTTGACGCTTGTGCGCGGCAGCGGCCTGCCGACCGTTTCCAGCTTGACTTCATCGTCCGGCTGAATCTGAAAAATCCCGCAGGATTCCGTGAGTCCGTAGCACTGCTTCAGATTCAGACCGATCGCCCGGAAGAATCCGATGACGTCGGGGCTGATCGGGTGACCGCCGGTAAAGGCGCTGTGAAAACGGGAGCAGCCCAGGCGGTCCAAGAGCGGGTTGTAAACAGCCAGTTTCAGGAAACCATACAACACATGGACGGGCCAGGAGATGCGCTCTTTGCGCAATTTTTTTTCGACAACCGTTCGGCCCACTCTCTCTGCCAGGTAAAAAAGCTTCCTTTTGAGCCAGCCCGCATCGGATATTTTCACGCGAATGCGGGACGCCATGTCCTCCCAGAAACGCGAGGCCGTGATGAGCATGGAAGGGCCGATATCCCGAAAATCTTCCAGGACCGTCTCCGGCGTTTCCGGAAAATTCATCGTCATCGCGCCGGCGAGCGCCACGCCCATGCCCCACATCTGATCGACGATCCAGGCGGTCGGCGACATGGAAATCCAGTTTTCTTCCGGCTGAATGTCCGCGGCTTCAATCCACTGAAATGCCATGGCGGCCAGATTGCGATGGGACAGCATGGCGATTTTCGGCACACCGGTGGTGCCGGAGGTTTGAATCATGACGGCAATGTCCTGCGGCCTTCCCTTGTCGATTTCCTCCTCTACAACCCCCGGATGATCGGCCAGGTATTTTTCACCCCGCTCCAGGAGCGTTGCGTAGCTGATCAGCCAGGGATCATTTTCATAAGACGTCATGCCGGTGGGATCGACATACACGACGTTTTGAACATGCGGCAGCTTGTCTTTGACTTCCAGAAGCTTGTCCGCCTGCTCCTGATCCTGCACGACGACCAGAGGGGAGCGGATGCGTCCGATGGAGAAAGCGAGTTCCTCGGCGATGGAGGAGGTAAAGAGATTCAGCGATGTCGCGCCCAGCGCGTGCGCGCCCAGCTCGGAAAAAAGCCATTCGGGGGAATTGTTCACGACCATGCACAGATTGTCTCCCCGCGTCATGTTCAGGGAGGCAAAGCCCGCCGCTGTTTTCCTGACATAATGGAAATAGTCGTTCCAGGTGTATTTCTGCCAGATGCCGAAGGCTTTTTCACGGATGGCCGTCTTCGCGTCGCCGTATTTTTCGGCGTTGGAAGCCAAAAGCCTTGGCAGCGTGACCCGGTTTTGTTTTGTTGAATGTGCGGTTGACTTGTCCAAAGCGTTTCGCCCTCTTTATTCCAGCGACTGCGCGTCGCCGAGATACGCTTTAATCACCTCGGGATTGGCGCTGATTTCCCCGGGGCTGCCCTCCCCCAGTTTCTCGCCGAAGTTCAGCACCATAACGCGCCGGGAGATGCTCATGACGATGGACATGTCATGCTCCACCAGCACCATCGTCAGGCCCCAGCGGCCGTTCAGTTCCAGAAGAAAGCGCACCATATCCTCTTTTTCTTCCAGATTCATCCCCGCGAACGGTTCATCCAGAATCAGGAGCCGCGGCTCCAGCGCCAGCGCCCGCCCCAGTTCCACGCGCTTCATCATTCCGTACGGCAGAGAGCCGACGGTTTGCTTGCGGATGGACTGCATCTCCAGAAAGTCGATGATTTCCTCGAGAATCCGGCGATGGCGGATTTCTTCTTCGCGGACGGACGGTGTAAAGAGGCAGGAATGCAAAAAGCTGTAGCCGCAGTGAATATGGCGCGCCAGCGTCATGTTGGCCAGCACCGTCATGCCGGGAAACAGTTCGATGTTTTGAAACGTTCGGCCGATGCCGATGCCGACGAGCTGGTGCGTGTGCAGACGCGTAATATCCCGCCCGTTGAAAAGGATCTGCCCCTGCTGGGGGCGATAGAAGCCGGTGATGCAGTTGAGCAGGCTGGTTTTGCCGGCGCCGTTGGGGCCGATCACCGCCATCAGTTCGCCGGTGTGGACGGTCATGTCCACGTCTTGGACCGCCACGACGCCGCCGAAACTCAACCGCAGATTGCGGATTTCCAGTTCGGCTTTCTTATCCTCCTGGGGCCGGTTGATCATTATCGAAGGCCGGCTGCGGAATGCTTTCATGAACACCTCGACGCGGGTGTTGACGCCGCGTTTTCGGCGCGGGAAGACCGGATCCACCGGTCTTCCCGCGCCGAAAGCCTTATTTCTTCAGAACTTTGATTTTGTCTTTTCCCGGAACGTAGAAATTTGTCAAGGGAATATACGTCCCGTTTTCCATCACCTTGACCATGCGCGCGGTGAAGGATCCCTCATGGTTGTCTTTCGAGAAGCTTACCGCCGGAACCAGTCCGCCGAAATCTTCATTTTTCATGGATTCCAGCGCGGCGTTGATGGTCCCGGGATTGATCGCCTTCGATTTTTCGTAGGCCCGCAGAAACGCCCTTTCCATGATCATGCCGACCACGACGCCCTCCCAGTAGGACGCATCAAAACTCCTGACCGTTTTGTAGCGCTTCCACAATTCCTTCATCACGTCCATGCCTTTGGATTTATCCGAGGGCAGACCTCCGGGGAACTGCATGACCAGGCGGTCGCGAATCAACCCCTTGCCCATCTTGAAGAAGTCCGGATCGGTGGAGGTCCAGGTTCCCAGAAACAGCGGATTGTATTTAATGCGATCCGCGCTTTTGAAGGCGGTGATGATGGTTGACGGCAGCATCTGAATGAAAATGTACCGGGCGCCTTTTTTCTGCAGGCGGAGCAGCTCCGTGTTGAGATCCACGGTTCTGGGCGGAAATTCCTCGATGGCCACCAGGTCAACGCCCAGCTGTGCCGCGTATTCCCTGCTGGGCGCATGAATCGATCGTCCGTAGGCGTTGTTGTAGGTCAACAGGCCGACTTTCGGCGCTTCCTTGCCCGTGTGGATGGTTTTGATATATTCGAGGACCGCCCGGCAATCCATTTTATAACTGCCGAACGGCAGGTACATGTAGTCGATGGGTTTTTCCAGAATTTCCCAGCTGGTGGAATAGTTGATCGTCGGCACCTTGTATTTCTGAACAATGGGCTTCGCGGCCAGGCCTTCGCCCGCCCCCCACGTGGCGATCATATCCACTTTGTCCTGCAGTACGAATTTTTGAACGGCGGCCTGCGCCTCGGGCACCTTGTAGGCGGTGTCCACGGTAATCATGTCAATTTTATGACCGGCCACGCCGCCCTTCACCTCGTTAACGTAGCGGAAATAATCCCGCTGCCCTTTTTCATGAAACTGTCCCCAACTGGACGCCGGCCCCGTCAGGTTGATGGCCGCCCCGACCTTGATGGTTTTTGTCTGGGCGACGGCCTGCCCCGCCGTGGTTGCGAGCGCTAAAATGCAAAGCGCGAGTAAAATCCTGCCGCATGTTTTCATGATCCCTTCCCCCTGTGTTTGATTTTACGATGTTCAAGTAAAAAAAAACCGTGGGCAAATTTTCATCCGCCCACGGTTCATTCCTCTTCATGCGAGGTCATGATACGTCCAGGCAGATCCTGTCGCCGATAAAGCTAAAAAAGAAAAAACCGACTGTCTGAACGTTGAACCGCGTTTTCATCATTGGTATCATTCCCCTTTGCGCCGCATATAGGCAAACGGCGTGTAAAAGTCAAGAAAAAAATCCCCCCGCCGGTTTTTTTCGCGGCTCTCGCTATCCGCGCTCATCGATTGGAATGTAGTGCCGCAGATTGCTGCCGGTATAAATCTGCCGCGGTCGGCCGATTTTCAGCGGGACGGTATCGTGCATCTCCTTCCACTGCGCGATCATGCCCGGCAGTCGGCCGATGGCAAACATGACCGTGAACATGTTGGTGGGAATGCCGATCATCCGGTACAGGATGCCGCTGTAAAAATCGACATTGGGATACAGCTTGCGCTGAATGAAGAAATCATCCTTCAGGGCCGCCTCTTCCAGCTCCATGGCGATATTGATCAGCGGGTCCTGGTAATTGTGCTTCTGGAAAATGGTTTCGCAGTATTGTTTCAGAATCCGCGCGCGGGGATCGTAGTTTTTGTAAACCCGGTGGCCGAAGCCGAAAAGCCGGAACTTGCTCGTTTTGTCCTTGGCCGAATCGATGCAGGTTTGGATGGACAGCTTGCTGCTTTGGATTTCTTCCAGCATCTCGATCACTTTCTGGTTGGCGCCCCCGTGCAGCGGACCCCACAGCGCGCAAATGCCGGAGCAGATTGACGCGTACAGATTGGCCATACTGCTGCCCACCAGCCGCACGGTGGACGTGCTGCAGTTCTGCTCATGGTCGGCGTGAAGGATCATCAGCGTGGAGAGCGCCCTTTCAATGTCCGGGTCCGGCACGTAGGGGTTTACCGGAGAGTCAAACATCATGTAGAGGAAATTGGACGCGTATTTCAGGTCCCGTTTGGGATAAACGTGCGGATGGCCGATGCTGTGCTTGTAGGAATACGCCGCTATCGTGCGGATTCTGGAGATCAGCGAAGCCGCCATCAGATCGAACGTCTCGGCCCTGAAATCTTCCGTGAAATAATCCGTATAGTAAACGGACATGGAGTTTACCATGGTCGCCAGAATCGCCATCGGATGGGCGGTCGGCGGGAACCCGTCGAAGAACCGCAGCATTTCCTCGTGAATCATGGAGTTTTGCGTCAGCCGCTGGGAAAAAAGCTGCTGCTGTTCCCGATTGGGAAGCTCCCCGTAGATGAGCAGATAGGCCACCTCGGTAAAGCTTGCTTTTTCGGCGAGTTCCTCGATGGGTATTCCGCGGTATCTCAAAATTCCCTTGTCTCCGTCGATGTACGTGATGGAGGAAATGCAGGAACCTGTGTTCTGATAGCCGACGTCCAGCGTAATCAAACCCGTATCCTGCCTCAGCCTGGAGATATCGATTCCCTTTTCGTTTTCCGTTCCTTCAACGATCGGCAGCTCGTATTTCATTCCATTGAGCGTCAACGTTGCTTTTTCCATGGTATCCTTCACCTTTCGCAAGCCTTGAAATATCCGGCTGTTTTTAAGGGGGTTCTTTACATGAAAGGCGTTCATCTGACAACACGAATTTTCATGACGCGAGACGATGCGGCGCCTTCGCGGCTCTTTGCGCCGCGATGAAAACCGTCTTGAATTATCGATTTTTAAATGCTAGAAGCACTAGCGGTTTCATAATAAAAAGCCGTAAAAAACGGAGAAAACAAAATGAAAAAAATGATGATGGTTCTTTTGTGCCTCGTTGCCATCCTGCTGATGGCGGCGACAGTTTTATCGAAGGAAAAATACACGGTAACGGTTTTACCTTTTTCGCTGTATAGCGCTGAAAACATTGAATATGTGCGGCAGGGGATCAACGACATGCTGATCAGCCGCATCTCCGGGTCCGACAGGATTGAAGTGACGCGCAAAGATGTTGTTTCGGACATCCTGAAAAAAACAGGGGGAAAAGAGCTGAACCTGGCGGATGTTCAGGGCATCGGCCAGCAGTTGAAATCCGATTACGTGGTCTGGGGCAGCATTACCAAAATCGGGAAAAGCATCAGCATTGACGGAAAACTGATTGATATTGCCGGAGGGAAATCGGACGTCGGCATTTTTTCCCAGTCGCAGAGCCTTGATGAGGTCATTCCCAAAATCAACGATTTTTCGCAGCGCATTGTCCGGCATATTACCGGAGGGGCCGCCGCGCAAACCTCGCCGGTTGTGGCTGCCGCCGCGCCTGCCGCCTCGGCTGTTGCCGGAGGCTCCCCCGCTCCTCCGCCGGTTCCCGGCGCATCCAGGGAAGCGCAGATCATCGCCGGCATGAAGTCCGGCAAGGGCAAAGGAACGCTGACCTCGATGATCAACGCGGAATTCATCAACTCCTCCGATCCGCTCGATCGCAAGAAGGGCTTCTGGATGAGCCAGCAATTCAAAACGGAATTCTACGGAATGGACATCGGCGACGTCAACAAGGACGGCGTCAACGAAGTGGTCATCATTGACCGCCACAATGTCTATATTTACCTGAAGACCAAGAATAATTTACAGTTATTGAAGCAGATCAAAGGCAAATCCTACCATAAATACATCTCCGTGGACGTGGCGGACATCAACAAAGACGGAACGCCGGAGATTATCGTGACGTCGCTCAACGATCGGGTGCTCAATTCCTTTGTGCTTCAGTACGAGGACGGCGACTACAAGATGATCGCGTCCGATATCCGGTATTTCCTGAGAGTCATTACGCCGTCCTCGGGAACCCCCATGCTGCTGGGGCAAACCTACGGTATGGGAAGCTTCAGTGACGGCATGGGCGGCAAGGTCTTCGATACGCAAATTTATGAAATCGTCTGGCGCGACGGGAAATACGTTGAGGGCGACAAGCAGAAAATCCCCGTCGGATTGTCCATTTACGGGTTGACGCTCGATTCCCTGGGCGCGGGGACCAGTGAAAAAATCATCGCCCTGGATGAGCTCGACTACCTGTGCATCATCACGCCGACCAACAAGCCTTTGAGCCGGATTTTTTCGTTCGGCTTCAGTCCCGATGAACTGATCTGGAGAAGCGACTCCCAATACGGCGGCAGCAACAATTATATCGACAATGTGGACAAGCAGAAGCAGCAGTCCACGGAAGCCACGCAGGAGGAAGGCGCTTTCGCCAATCTGCGGATCCTGATGTTCGACACGAACAACGACGGCAAAAAGGAAATGATCATCGTCAAAAATCTGTCCTCGGTCGGTCGCGTCTTTAAAAACCTCAAGCTTTTCTCCTCGAGCGAAATTTATAATCTGGAGTGGGACGGCCTCGGCATGGCGGAAAACTGGCGGACAAAGAAAATCAACGGCTATGTCGCGGATTACTGCTTTAAGGACGTTGACAATGACGGCAAACCGGAGATTGTTCTGGCGCTGGTCCAGTCCGTCGGTGCGACGCTCAGTGAGAGAAGCGTTCTGGTCGTGTATGAACTGGAAATGCCGCAATAGGTATTGACAAACGCCGGACTCTTCGGTATAGCCTCCGGCGGCTTCGCAAAGAACGCTTGCTTTTCAAGGCGGTGTAGCTCAGTTGGTCAGAGCATACGGCTCATATCCGTAGTGTCCCTGGTTCAAATCCAGGCACCGCCACCAATTCATCCTTCCGCGATGACAACACCCGGATATTACAAACCATTTTTCAAAACAGGAAACTCATGAGCGCCGAACCCGGAAACCATCATGCAAGCTTTCAGCCCCGGTCCTTTCTTAAGAACCGGCACCTGCAGTCCGTTCTGGCGTCTTCGCACCTGATCATTCCCCCTCACGGCCCCCTGATCAGGCATTCCAGGGAATTTATTATCGAAACGCCCGGCGGATCAAAGTTGCTGTCGTATCTGTCGCCTCACCCCCATTCCCGGGGAATGATGATTCTTCTGCACGGCTGGGAAGGCTCCTCTTCTTCGGCTTATATACTGGCCGCAGGCGCCTACTTTTTTGACCGGAATTTTTCCGTTTGCCGCCTGAATTTAAGAGACCACGGCGAGTCCCACCACCTCAATAGCGGCCTTTTTCACGGAGCGCTGATTGAGGAGACATTCGACGCGGTAAACGTGATCGCGCAACAAGCCGGCAATCTGCCGGTTTATCTTCTGGGCTTTTCTCTGGGCGCCAATTTTTCGCTGCGCATCGCGATGCGCCATTCGCATACGCCAGTCACAAATCTGCAAAAGGTATTCGCCGTCAGTCCGCCGCTCGACCCTTTCAAGACGACGCAGACGATCGACGGCGGCCCCGCTCTGTACCGGAGCTACTTTCTGCGAAAGTGGAAGCGTTCGCTTCGAAAAAAACAGAAGTTTTTCCCGGATCATTACGACTTTTCCGGCATGCTGCGGGCGCGCTCCTGCATGGAACTGACGGAAAAAATGATGGCCTATTTTCCGGAATTTTCTTCCTATCGGGCCTATTTTCAGTTATACACGCTGACGGAAAAATCTTTCCGTGACCTCGGCCTGCCGGTTAAAATATTCATTGCGGACGATGATCCGGTCATTGCTCTCGATGACTTCCGCAAGCTGCGCGACCACGGTTTTCTGACGGTTTCCCGGCAGCCGTTTGGAGGGCATTGCGGTTTTGTGGACCTGTTTCCCCAGCGGCGCTGGTACAATGAACAAATTTTTACTGAGCTTAACCAAGAGAGAAACGGATGACCATGGACTTGACGCTGCTGCGGCAAAAAGACGCCTTTCCGCTCCACGTTCTGGAGCGCCTGAACCGGACGCCTGTTGACTATTTAGAAAAGCACCTTTCCATTGAACGCTCCAACGCCGCCGGCGCCGGACATTTGGAAGCCGGCGTTGTGCTGCTGCTGCTGTTCAGGGATTCCGGATTTCACTTTTTGCTGATCAAGCGATCGGATGCCGTCGCCCAGTCCGGCGACATCAGCTGCCCCGGCGGCATGCTGGAGCGGCCCGTCGATGAAATGCTGAGCCACATCGTTTCGAAAACCGGCATTCTCCGGACGGCCGGCAACCGGGCGCTTCACGAACTCCCGAACAAAGACGAGCAGACCCTTTCGCTCATCCAGCTTTTTCTGATGAACGCCCTTCGCGAATCCTGGGAAGAAATCGGTCTGAGCCCGCTGAATGTCGAATTTTTGGGCGCCCTGCCCACCTACTCGCTCACATTGTTTACCCGGACCATCTATCCGCTGGTCTGCCTGGTCAAAGACCATTGGCCTTACCGGCCCAATGACGAAGTGGACAAGATGCTGGAAATCCCCGTTACAGCTTTTTTCCGGAGCTCTTCCTACGCTCTTTTGGAGCTCAACACGGAGGATGGAAAGTCCGACCCTCGCCATAACCTCCAGTTCCCCTGCCTGGTCATTCCGGACGGCAAGGGCGGCGAAGACATCCTCTGGGGCGCCACGTTTTTCATCATCACCAATTTCCTGCGGGAGGTCACAGGCGGCGCTTTTCCGGCCGAAACGCCCGGGCGCATCGTCACCAAAACCCTCTCTGCGCGCTACACGTCGGGAAACCGTTGAACCCATGGCCCCTATTCCTTTCGACCGGTCCTCCATCGACACCGTCATCTTTGATTTTGACGGAACGCTGGCCCGGCTGAACATCGATTTTGAACAAATGCGCCGGGAGGTTGCCGCTCTGACGGACCGCTGGGGTGTGGACTCCCGGAGTCTGCAAAACCGGTTTGTTTTGGAAATGATCGCCGAAGTTCAGACCCTGCTTGGAAAAAATTCAGGAAACCATGCAGCGTTATTCACGCGGGAAGCCTTCCGGATCATCGAAGAGATTGAAGTGGCGGCGGCGCAAAGCGGATCCCTGTTTGACGGCGCCAAAGGACTTCTCACGGGTCTCAGGAAAGCCTCCCTTCAGACGGGAATTATCACCCGCAACTGCGAAAAAGCCGTCCGGACCGTCTTTCCGGATATCCGGGACTATTGTCCGGTGGTCATCTGCCGAAACGACGTCCGTCGTGTCAAGCCGCATCCCGAGCAGATCAATCTCGCTCTGTCGAGACTAAGCGCAAAACCCGGCCGCTGTGTCATGATCGGCGACCACCCGATCGACATTGAAACGGGGAAGAACGCGGGGACCCGGACCGCCGGTGTTCTGACCGGCCGCTTTCAGGCAGAGGATTTTCTGCAGGCGGGAGCGGACCTGGTGCTTGCGGAAGCCCCGGAGATCCTGCGACGGCTGAAGCCGGAGCGCTGTTGACGCTTCTTCTCTGATTGACATCCCCGGCCAAATTGTATAGAAGCGGACGGCGCCGGAAGCCCGGACGCATCATCTTGCTTGATTTTGAGAGGAAAAATGAATCCACATGTTTTTCGCGAATACGACGTGCGCGGCGTCGTTGACAAGGACCTCAACGAGGTTTTTATCGTCAATCTGGGTCGCGCCATCGGCACGTACGCGCTACAGCGCAATGTCCGGACCCTGACGGTCGGACGCGACTGCCGCCTGAGTTCGGACGACTACCGCCGTTTTCTGATCGCGGGGTTGAACGCAGCCGGAATAGACACTATCGACATCGGCCTGTGCGCGACCCCCATGCTGTATTTTTCCATCCGCCACTGCAATGCGGGAGGCGGCGTCATGATCACCGGAAGCCACAACCCGCCGGAGTTCAACGGCTTTAAAATCTGCGTCGGATACGATTCCATTCACGGGGAACAAATTCAGGAATTAAGAAGCATCATGGAATCCGGAATTTATCTTTCCGGCAAGGGAACCGCGCAGGCGCAGGATATTACCAGGGTTTACCAGGACTATATCTTCGACGCCGTCCGCGTGTCGAAAAAACTGAAGATTGTCCTTGACGGCGGAAACGGCGTCGGGGGCAAATTTGCCTTTCCCATTCTGGAAAGAATGGGCTGCGACGTCATCGCCCTCTATTGCGAGCCGGACGGCCGTTTCCCTCATCATTTTCCGGATCCTACCGTTGAGGAAAATCTGACGGATCTGATCCGGCTGGTGGCCGAAAACAAAGCCGACCTGGGCATTGCCTTCGATGGCGACGCGGATCGCATCGGTGTGATCAGCGACACCGGCGAGATCATCTGGGGAGACAAACTGCTGCTGTTGTTTGCGCGCTTTATCCTGAAGGAACATCCCGGGGCCACGATCATCGGCGAAGTCAAGTGCTCTCAGGTCCTCTATGACGGCATTGGGCAATCTTCCGGCAGGCCGCTGATGTGGAAGGCGGGTCATTCGCTGATCAAAGCCAAGATGAAGGAGGAAAAAGCCCTGCTGGGGGGAGAAATGAGCGGTCACCTGTTTTTTGCCGACCGTTACTTCGGCTATGACGACGCGATTTACGCCGCCGCCAGACTGCTGGAGATTCTCTCCCAGACCGGTCTGAAGCTCTCCGAACTCCTCGCCGACGTGCCGAAAACCTTCGCCACGCCGGAAATCCGAATGGATTGCGACGATGACCGGAAGAAAGCGGTGGTGGCCAGAATCAAAGAGCATTACCGCAACACGCCCGGCGTCATTGACATTGACGGCATCCGCGTGCCCTTCGGGGACGGCTGGGCGCTTGTCCGCTGCTCCAACACACAGCCGGTCATCGTCCTTCGCTTTGAAGCGTCATCCGCCGAACGCCTGCAGGAGATCCGCGGCGAAGTGGAGCGGCTCCTGGATGGGGTCAGGTCTTGCAATCACGCACGGAAGTCCTCTTTGACGGAGCAATCATGCTGATTGCTTCTGAATATTGCGGTGCATACCGCAAGTATGAACCGGCGATAGTTCACCATCCCTCAATCCCTCCCATCAAGGGAAGGAAGTAACAAACGGCCATTATTAGGATTTCTTGTCGCTCGCGCTCCCCGAAATGACATTTTTCAAAAGTCTCCATCTGCAATCCGGGGATTGCATCCGGTCCGGCCTCACTTTTGTTTCGTCCTCAACAGCATGAAGGTTGCGGAAGCGCGGCAGACCGGTTTTCCCCCGTCGTCCGTGACCAGGCAATCTCCGATGATGAGGCTTCGGCCTTTCTTGAAAACACTCGCTTCGGCCCGAAGCTTTCCTTTGTCCACACCGGCCAGAAAATTGCTTTTCAGCTCGATCGTCGTCAGTCCTTCTTCCGGGGTGAGCACCGTCATCATGGCGTGGGCGATGGCCTCGTCCGCCAGTGCGACCATCAAGCCTCCCTGCATGAATCCGGCGCCCTGCAGGTATTCCGGTCTTACGGGCATCCGGAAGACGGCGCGGCCGGGCGACAGATCGACCACGTCGATGTCAAAATGATCCAGATAGGGATTCAACCCTTTTTTCCCGGCGCGAATTTTTTCCAGATAAAGATGATAATTCATGATGGCGCACCCCCTTTTTTTTTGACGGAAATGACCTTTGAATCCTCGCAACTTATAATCCCAGCCCCGAAAAAATGCCAACAGTTTCTCCGCATCAGACCCGGACCGGAATGGGATCCCCAAAAGACCGTTTTGCCTGACCGGAGCAAAAATACAGCGCCGCGCCAATAATCATATTGACTAAAGTTTCCTTTTTGAATAGATTCACTTCGGTTTATTGTCTTGAAACCACCCGGAAAGGGATTTTTATTTCGTTCAGAACGAAAACAAATCGGATAATCAACGGTTATCCACAATATTTTATCGGAAGGAGATGGAGTTTTTATGGAGCACACTCATGAAGTGGAACAAATGTGCGTAGTTGCCAAGGGCGCCAAAAACGGCCCCGCTCCCATACCGCAGGAGGGCAAATGGACGCAGGTAAAAGAAGTCAAGGATATCAGCGGCCTGACCCACGGCATTGGCTGGTGCGCGCCCCAGCAGGGCGCCTGCAAACTGACCCTGAACGTGAAAAACGGAATCATCGAAGAGGCGCTGATCGAATGCATCGGCTGCACCGGTATGACCCATTCCGCCGCGATGGCCGCCGAAATTCTGCCGCATAAAACGGTTCTGGAAGCGCTGAATTCCGACCTCGTCTGCGACGCGATCAACACCGCGATGCGGGAAATATTCCTGCAAATCGCTTACGGCCGCACGCAGACGGCCTTCTCCGAAGGCGGGCTTCCCATCGGCGCAGGACTCGAGGATCTGGGCAAAGGCCAGCGCAGCGTGATTGCCACGATGTACGGCACCAAAGCCAAAGGCCCCCGTTACCTGGAAATGGCCGAAGGGTACGTGCTGGAAATCGGCCTGGATGGCGACAGTGAAATCATCGGCTACAAATTCGTTAATCTGGGCGTGATGATGGACAGCATCGTCAAGGGCATGGACCCGGCCCAGGCGCTTTCGAAAGCAACCGGAACTTACGGCCGTTTTGCTGAAGCTGTAAAAGTTATCAATCCCCGTAAAGAATAAGGAGTAGAAAAATGGCTTTATTTGAAGGATACGAAAGAAGAATCAAACAGATCACTCCTTTTCTCGCGAAATATGGAATTTCCTCGCTGGAGGAAGCCGAAAAAGTATGCCTCGAGAAAGGCGTGGATGTCAGAAAAATCGTCAAGGAAATTCAGCCGATTTCATTTGAAAACGCCGGCTGGGCTTATCTGGTCGGCGCTGCCGCCGCCATTAAAAAAGGCCAGAAGACGGCCGCCGATATCGCCGAAACGCTGGGTGAAGGATTGCAGTCCTTCTGCATTCCCGGGTCCGTCGCCGACGACCGCCAGGTGGGCATCGGACACGGCAATCTCGCTTCCATGCTGCTTCGGGAAGAGACAAAATGCTTTGCATTTTGCGCGGGGCATGAATCATTTGCCGCGGCGGAGGGCGCCATCGGACTCGCCAAATCGGCCAACAAGGCGCGCAAAGTTCCTCTGCGCGTCATTCTGAACGGTCTGGGAAAAGACGCGGCTCATATTATCGCCCGCGTCAACGGCTTTACCCATGTCGCGACCGCATTTGACTACAAAACCGGAAAAGTTTCCGTGGCCAGGGAGAAAGCCTACTCCAAGGGCGACCGCGCGGCCGTGAGGTGCTACGGCGCCGATGACGTGCGCGAAGGCGTGGCCATCATGCATCTGGAAGGCGTGGATGTGGCCATCACGGGCAACTCCACCAACCCGACGCGGTTCCAGCATCCGGTGATGGGCGTTTACAAAAAAGAATGCATTCTGGCCGGCAGGAAGTTTTTCTCCGTGGCTTCCGGCGGCGGAACGGGGAGAACGCTGCATCCCGATAATATGGCCGCCGGCCCCGCCTCCTACGGCATGACCGACACCATGGGACGCATGCATTCAGACGCGCAGTTTGCCGGATCATCCTCCGTTCCCGCGCACGTGGAGATGATGGGGCTCATCGGCATGGGCAACAACCCGATGGTCGGCGCTTCGGTTGCCGTCGCCGTCGCTGTTGAACAGGCCATGAAATAATCGGGGATTTTCAAAAATGGACACACAGCGGTCTTATGCCGCCCGCAAGGGCGGCTGCGGCCGCTCTTTTTTTACCCGGAAGAAATATTATTTTTCCCGGCGCATGACGTGAACGGCCGTGGCCTTGAAGGACGCAAAAACCGTTGCGCCCTCGCACAGCCCCAGATCCTCGCAGGAAGACACGGTGAGATAGGCAACCACGGGAAAACCGCAGTCCAGAACCAGTTTATAAAAAAAGGCCTGGCGGACAATCTTCTGAATTTGAGCCTCGAAGATGTTTCGGGCGCTCGAATTTTCCGGCGCTTCCCGCGACACAACGATATTTTCCGGCCGGATGCAGCAAAAGACTTTCTGGCTGATCGGAGCGCTGCCCGTCGCCTCGATGGTTTTCCCCGACACAAGCACTTCCATCAGACCCGACCGGATGTTTTGGACGGTTCCTTCCAGAATCGTTTCGGTTCCGACAAAATTGGCCACAAACTCGGATTGGGGCTGATTGAAGATCTGCGCGGTCGCGCCGGTCTGGATGAGTCGTCCTTCAGACATCACCGTGACATCCTGCGCCAGGCGCAGGGTTTCTTCCCGGTCGTGCAGCGCCAGTACGGCGGTGATCTTCGTCTCTTCCAGAATATGCCGCAGATCATCGATCAGCGATTCGCGCGTCGGCGGATCGAGGGAGTTGAACGCCTCATCGAGCAAAATCAGATGAGGCTTCAGGGCAAAGGCGCGCGCCAGGGATACTCTTTTGGATTCTCCGCCCGAAAGCGTTTTGGCCGATCTTTTCGCCAGCGAACTGATGCCGAAATACGCCAGGGCGTCTTCGACGTTCTTCCGAATGTCGCTCTGCGTCATCCCGCGGAACTTGAGCCCCAGGGCCACATTTTTATAAACGGACGTGGAAAGCAGCAGCGGCTCCTGGAAAACAACACAAACGCTCCTGCGCATCCAGGAACGCTCCGCGCTGGTTTCAATGGATCGTCCCTTGTAATATATTTTCCCCTGCTCCGGTTTGAGCAGGCCTGCCATTGTCAGCAACAGCGTGGACTTGCCCGCGCCGTTGGGTCCGATTAAAGCCAGAACTCTGCTTTCCTGAACCTTCAGATCCCGAATGTCCAGCACCCTGACGCCGCCGCGGTGAACCATTAAATTTTCGACGCTCAGAATCGTGTTCATCGTGGATGCTGCCTTTGCTGAACGTGGGTCAGCAGCAGATTCACCAGAAACGCAAGGAGCAAAAGGATAATGCCCAGCGCTATGGCGATATCGAAGTTCCCCTTGCCGGTTTCCATCACCGTCGCGGTCGTCAGCACGCGCGAATATCCTTTGATGTTGCCGCCGACCATGATCGATGCTCCGACTTCAGAAATCACGCCCCCGAAACCCGCCATGACGGCCGCCAAAAGCGGAAGGCGGGATTCCTTGATGAGAACCCAGACCATCTGCATCCGGCTGGCGCCCAGCGACAGAATCTGCAGCCGCAGATTGGGCGGCAGATTCTGAATGGAGGCCAGCGAGATCCCCATGACGATCGGCGTGGCAATGATCGCCTGGGCAATGATCATGGCGTAGGGAGTGTAGAGAATTTCAAGAAAACCGAATGGGCCGCTGCGCCAGATCATGATGGTCACAAAAAGACCCACCACCACGGGCGGCAATCCCATGCCCGTGTTGATAATGCTGATGACCAGCCTTTTTCCCGGAAAGTTGTTTAACGCAACGACCGTCCCGACGGAAACGCCGAAGAACAGACTGATGAACGTGGCTGTCCCCGATATTTTCAGGGACAGCCACGTGACTCCCAGCACTTCGGGATCCAGGCTGATCAGCAGTTGAAAAGCCTTGACGATTCCCTGAACAATTAATTCCATCGTTGATTATTTTCCCAGATCTTCAACTTTTTTTCCGGCATCCGGGAAAAATAAAGGCGAACCGTATTTATCCACGCCAAATGTCTTAATGATGGTCTGCGTTTTTTTGGAAACCATAAAATCGGCAAAGGCTTTGGCGCCTGGGGCATTGGCTTTCGGCCACTTTGCGCCGTTGACTTCAATCACATGGTAAATGTTGAGCAGCGCCGCGTCGCCTTCATTCAGAATCTCCAGCCCCAGATTTTTTCTCATGGCCAGATAGGTGCCCCGGTCCGACAGTGTGTAGGCTTTTTTCTCGGAGGCGACGTTCAGCGTCTGTCCCATACCCAGCCCCGTTTCCTGAAACCATTTCTGTCCCGACGGATTGATGTTCGCCTTTTTCCAAAGGGTCTTTTCCTTTGCGTGTGTTCCGGAGTTGTCCCCACGCGAAATAAACAGAGCGTTGGCGGCGGCAATCTTCTTCAGCGCGTCCGAGGAGGATTTGATGCCCTTGATTGCGGCCGGGTCGGACGGCGGGCCCACAATGATGAAGTCATTGTGCATCACCAGGCGGCGGTTGATTCCGTAGCCCGCTTCAACAAACTTCTTCTCGGCATCCGGCGAATGAACCAGCATAACATCGGCCTCGCCTTTTTCCCCCATCTTCATTGCCTGTCCGGAACCGACGGCGATCGTCTTCACGAAGTAGCCCGTCTCTTTTTCAAAAAGGGGAATTAAAACATCGAGCAGGCCGGAATCCTGCGTGCTGGTTGTTGTGGCCAGAATGATGTTTTTCTGCTTGGGGGCCGCGAACGCACCGGTTGCGCCCAGCACAACCAGAGACGCGACGACGGCCAGGAGGATAAACCGCTTGCTGCTTTTGAATATTTTCATATCTTGTCTCCTTCTTCAGGTTTTATTTGTTCTGCAGTTTCTGCCATTCCACGGAATTGGGGAAAAACAGCGGCGCGCCGTATTTGTCTTTGCCGAAATCCCGGATGATCAACTGGCCTTTTTCCGGTGACGTCAGCCACTTGACGAACGTCAGGGTGTCTTTGTGGTTGACTTTTGGGAATTTGGCCGGGTTGACCGGTATCAGCGAAATGTAATTCAACAGCGCCTCGTCGCCTTCCACCAGGATGACCACTTTGATCTGATCTTTCAGGGACAGGAAGGTGGCCCGGTCAATCACCGTATATGCGGCCTGCTGATCGGTGTATTTCAGCGTGGGAATATTTCCTTCCGCCCCCTTTTCATAAACAACATACCATGCGCCCTTAGGTTCGACACCTGATTTTTTCCAGAGTTCCATTTCCGCCACATGCGTGCCCGACTTGTCCCCCCGGCTGATGAATTTGGCGTTTGCCTCCATGATTTTCTTCAAGGCCGCCGTTGCCGATTTTTCTCCCTTGACGGCAGCCGGGTCTGAAGCGGGGCCGACGATCACAAAATCGTTGTACATGAGCGGAATTCTTTCCGTGCCGTACCCGTCGGCAATAAACTTTTCCTCCAGGGATTTGGCATGCGCCATCACCAGATCGATCTGGCCGTTGGTGGCCAGCTTGAGCGCCGCACCGGTCCCGGCGCCGACGTGGCGAACGCGGATTCCGGTTTCTTTTTCGAACTGATCTTCCAGCGCAGCCACAATGCCGGAGTCGATCGGTCCGATCGTACTGGATAAAAAGATGAACGGCTCGCTTTTCGGGGATGACAGAGACGCGCACCCCGCCGCCAGAACCAGGCAAAGCAAAACAACCAACGCCGACCATTTTCTGACAAAAATCCTCATAATCATGCTCCTTTCACTTTTCATTTTTCGCACGTTTTCGTAATGCATTATGAGAATTTTATCAAGAATATTATCCCAAAATCTGACGTTAAATTACCTTTTTGCCAATTATCGGCCCAATACCATTTAGAATTTGTTGATGGGAACATTTTACCCGGGTGGATACAGAAGATGGGGAGAAAGGAAGCAGGGAAAGACTGAAAGTGGCTAGTGGATGGTGGATAGTAAAAGAAAATGCAGGGAACCGCCGCTACCGATCCCGGCAATTTACCATTCAATAGCCAGAGGTGCGTGCCTTCAGGCGCCAGGTCACAAGAGCCCAGCGCTGCTTTTCACTCATCACTCGTCTTCCTATGGCCCATTGCCCATTGCCTATGGACCCGTAGGGAAGGGTTTGAAACTCCCTACACAACAATGGCACAAAATTTGATATAGGTGTGAACGAGATTTGATTTGTGATATGGAGTCCGTAAAAGTGCGGTTTACGATTTGAAAGGGTTGTCGACAACTTCTATGCGCAAAATAATTTTCTTCCTCTTTTTGCTGTTTTTCATCCCGGCCCAGAGTCTTTTCGCGACGGATGACATTAAAAACGGAGACGTCCTCTCGCTGGAGCGGTGTATTGCCATTGCCCTGAAAAATCATCCCGCTCTGGGCGCGGCCGCCGGCGCCATCCATCAGTCGGAGAGCAAAATCGGCAAGGCCCGCGCCGGTTATTATCCCCAGCTTTCCATACAGTCCGGCTATTCTCGCATCGGCCCGCCGTCTTCGTCCCTGAGCAACAGCTCCTACGACTATTATTCCAACGCGCTGAACCTCAATCAGACGCTGTTTGACTTCGGCAAAACCTCCACCGCCGTGGATATTCAGAAACTGGGCAAGCAGTCGGCCCAAGCGGATTTTCAGGACACCGCCTCTTCGCTCACGTACAGCGTTCAGGACGCCTACTTCTCGCTTCTCAAAGCCAAGATGAGCGAAACCGTCGCCGTGGAGACCGTCGGCCAGTTTCAGCAGCACTTTGAAATGGCCCGGACATTTTTTGAAACGGGGAAAAGCTCCAAGATTGACGTAACCAGCGCGGAAGTCAATCTCAGCAACGCCCGCATCCAGTTGATTTCCGCCCAGAACGCCCTGCGTCTCGCGCGGGTGAATCTCAACAAGGCCATGGGCGTGATTACCGCCCCCGAATACGAAATTCAGGAAAATTTCAATATGCAAGCGTCGGATATTACGTTTGAAGCCGCTCTTGCCCGGGCCTATGAAAACCGGCCGGACATCCAGTCAATCGCCCTGAAAAAAGACGCGCTGGAAAAAACGGTCGATCTCAATAAAAAGGACTATCTGCCCATCCTTTCCGGAAATGCCGCCTACGGCTACGCAGGACAGGATTCCTCCCTGAATCAGTCCTGGAATGTCGGCGTCGCCGTCACTTTCCCTTTTTTTTCGGGCTTCTCCACCAAATACGCCGTCGAAGAGGCAAGAGCCGGTCTGGATATTGCCAAAGCCAATGAGGAAACGCTTCGCCAGAAAGTCTTTCAGGAAGTCAAGTCCGCGTGGCTCAACCGCCACGAGGCTTTTGAGCGGATCGAGGCTGGCAAAATCACCGTGCGCCAGGCCGAAGAATCGTTGGAGCTCGCCCAGGGCCGCTATGCGACGGGCGTAGGCAATTCGATTGAAATCACCGACGCCATGATCAAGCTCAACAACGCCAAAATGACCTACATTGCCGCCTTGTCCGATTTCAACATCGCCGAAGCCAGTCTGGAGAAAGCCATGGGAGCAAAAACGCCATGAAGAAAATTCTTGTCGCAAGCGTCATCCTGATCCTGATTCTGATCGCCCTGTTTATCTTTCTCAGCCGCCGCGAACCGGTGCCGCAGTATATCACCCAGACGGCGGACCGGGGCGACATCCGCGCTACGGTTTCCGCCACGGGAACCGTCAATGCCGTCACGACCGTTCTGGTCGGCACGCAGGTGTCCGGAACGATCAAGACGCTGTTTGTCGATTACAATTCCACGGTCAGACAAGGCCAGCTTTTGGCCCAGATCGATCCCGCTTCGTTTGAGGCGCAGGTGGCCCAGGCCGCCGCCAATCTTTCGCTGGCCCGCGCCAATCTGGAAAAATCCAAAGTCGCCCTGCGCGACACCGTTTCCACCTTTGAACGAAACAAAATCCTTTTCGGGAAAAATTTCATTTCCAAACACGATCTGGATACGTCCGAAACCGCTTACCTTTCCGCCCTGGCTCAGATCAAGGCCTCCGAAGCGCAGGTGGAGCAGACCCGGGCGGCGCTGAACCTCGCGCAAACCAATCTCCGCTACACGCGGATTATTTCGCCGGTTAACGGAACGGTCATCTCGCGCAGCGTGGACGTCGGGCAGACCGTCGCCGCCAGTTTTCAGACGCCGACGCTGTTTACCATCGCCCAGGATCTGACCAAAATGCAGATTGTGGCCAATATCGACGAAGCGGACATCGGCCGCCTGCTCGTGGGCCAACCCGTCACCTTTACCGTGGACGCCTATCCCGACCTGACGTTTCGGGGAAATGTTTCGGAAATCCGCAACTCGCCGATCACCGTGCAAAATGTCGTCACCTATGACGTGATTGTCAAGGTGGACAACGCGGATCTGAAACTCAAGCCGGGCATGACGGCCAATGTCTCGATCGTCATCGACGACAAAAAAGGAATCCTGCGGGTTCCCAACGCCGCGCTGCGGGTCAAAATCCAGGACAAGTCCTCCTCCGCGCCGGCGCCGAAAGGCCCCGGCGTCTGGGTGCTGGAGAACAACAAGCCCAAACGCATTCCGCTTTCGGTCGGCATCAGCGACAACCGCTTTACGGAAGTCGTCTCCGGAAAGATTTCGGAGGGCGCCGCGATCATTGTGGAAGTCAAAAGCAACGACCAGAAAAACGCGGCGACGCAAACCCAGCGGCCCGGACCGAGGTTCTAGCGGCCATGGCGCTTATCGAGACGGACCATCTGGAAAAAAGATACGAAGTGGGCGACAGCATCGTCCACGCGCTGGACAAAGTTTCCCTTCAGATCCACCGGGGGGAATTCGTGGCGGTGATGGGGCACTCGGGCTCCGGCAAGTCCACCTTTATGAATGTCATCGGCTGCCTGGATGAGCCGACCGCCGGCACGTATCGCCTCGACGGGATTGACGTAAGTTCTCTCAGCCGCGACGCGCTCGCTGAAATCCGCAACCAAAAAATCGGGTTTGTCTTTCAGGGATTCAACCTGCTCGCGCGCACGACGGCGCTGGAAAACGTTGAAGTCCCCCTGCTCTACAACAAAGACGGAAGCAAAAACCGCAGGGAGCGGGCGCTGGAGGCTCTCCGGACGCTGGGCCTGGAAGACAGGCGCCACCATCATCCCAATCAGCTTTCCGGCGGACAGCAGCAACGGGTGGCGATTGCCCGGGCGCTGGTCAACAACGCGCCGCTGATCCTGGCCGACGAACCGACCGGCAACCTGGATACGAAAACGAGCATCGAAATCATGGACCTTTTTGTCCGCCTCAACGAAGAGAAAAAAATCACCATTGTTCTGGTCACGCATGAACCCGATATTTCAACCTACAGCAAACGCATTATTCATTTTCTGGACGGCAAACTGGTCAGCGACGAGGCAAACCGCCGATGATGAACATGCCTTCAACCGTGAAAATTTCATTGCGCGCCCTGCGCGTCAACAAGATGCGCTCCGCTTTAACCATGCTGGGCATCATCATCGGCGTGGCCGCCGTGATCACCATGCTGGCCGTCGGTCGGGGCGCCAGCAATAAGATATCCGAGCAGATCGCCTCCGTGGGCAGCAACCTGATCATCGTCCTTCCGGGTTCGACCACCGCCAGCGGCATCCGTTTGGGAAGCGGCGCCACACAGAATCTGACCCGCTCGGATGCCGAGGCCATCAAACAGGAGTGCTCCGCAGTCGCCACGACCGCCCCGATCCTCAACGGCAGCGCCCAGATTATTTACGGCAATTCCAACTGGCCCTCCATCGTCTTCGGAACGGATGAAAACATGCTGGAAGTCCGGGAATGGACACTGGCTTCCGGCCGGAACTTTTACGATCAGGAAATCCGCAGCGCGGCCAAAATCTGCCTGCTGGGACAAACCGTCGTGGACAATCTTTTCGGAAACGACGACCCGCTCCACAAGACGGTTCGCATCAAAAAAGTCCCGTTTGTCGTGATCGGCGTTCTGGCCCCGAAAGGCCAGTCGATGCTGGGGCAGGACCAGGACGACATCGTCTATGTGCCGGTCTCCTCCGCGCAGCGGAACCTCTTCGGACGATGGTTTCCGGGAACGGTGCGCTCGATTATGGTCAAAGCCAGAAGCACGGAGGATCTGGACCGGGCGGAGCAGCAAATCAAGGAGCTCCTGCGGCAACGGCACCGCATCGGTCCGGATCAGGAAGACGACTTCACCGTCCGCAATCTGACGCAAATGATGCAGATGGCGGAGCAGGCTTCCCGCGTGATGGCGCTCCTGCTCGCCGCTATCGCAGGCGTTTCGCTTCTGGTGGGCGGCATCGGCATCATGAACATCATGCTGGTTTCGGTCACGGAGCGAACCAGGGAAATCGGCATCCGGATGGCCGTCGGCGCCAAAACCTGGGACATTCGCCTGCAATTTATCATCGAGGCGGTGATTCTCTCGCTCATCGGCGGGCTGATCGGCGTTCTGCTGGGTGTTTTGTTCGCGCAGCTTTTGTCTTTCTTCGCCGGCTGGACAATCCTGATTTCAACCTACTCCATCCTTCTCTCTTTCGGTTTCTCCGGCCTGGTCGGCATCTTTTTCGGCTTCTATCCGGCCTACAAGGCCTCGCTGATGAACCCCATCGACGCCCTGCGACATGAATGAGCGGCGATGAGCCCGCCGCCGAATAATTGTATTGACCTGAACCCGCATTTACGGTAAAAGCTTCGACAATTTCAAAGCGGCGCTACAGAGGCCGGTTTTGAAATTCATTTTTGATGAACGCGTAAAAAGTCATTCAAGCCGTCACCCCGGCGGACGCCGGGGCCCAGAACTTGTTGGAATTAATGGATACCGGCTTTCGCCGGTATGACGAAAACCGCGATTTCTAGACTTTTTACGAGATCGTCGGTTTTGGACGTCAACAAAATATCGATAAAGGGAGGCGGAAAAGAATTATGAGTATGGAAATTACGGCCCCCATGCCGGGGAAAATCGCCAGCATCGTGGTGAACGTGGGCACGCAGGTGCAGGAAGAAGAGGAAGTGATCATCATGGACGCCATGAAGATGGAGATCCCCGTATATGCTCCGGGAGCGGGAACCATCAAGGAAATCAAGGTCAAAGTGGGCGATTCCGTCAATGAAGGCCAGGTGCTGGCCATCCTTGAATAAGTAGATTTTTTACAATTTGAACAATCAACCCGTTTTGTGATTTTCATCATCGCAAAACGGGTTTTTGTTTCCTGTTGAAGGTGGATTCTTCGAGAGCTTTGAAAAATGTCATTTCGAGGAGCGTGAGCGACGAGAAATCTTAAGAATGGCCGTTTGTTCAAGATTTCTCCCTTCGGTCGAAATGACAAAGAAGAAGTCGAAATGACAAAGAAGAAGTCGAAATGACAAAGAAGAAGTCGAAATGACAAAAATGGCCGTTATTCAAAGCTCTCTCTTCAGCTTCTTTCCGGCGATTCCGGTTGACAAGCTGCCGGGCCTTTCTTATACTGCCCGCGAAAAGCAAAAGACCAACAAGGGGATGGCGAATGGAAAAAACCATTACAAAAGCTTACGTGGATGACAAAGGATTTGTTCTGCTGGTCTGTTCAAACTGCAACACGATTCAACAGCAGGAAGCAAAATCCTATGGAGGCGCCAAAGGCCCGATTTCAATTACGTGCGGCAATTGCGGCAATGTCTATGACGTTGAGATCGAATTTCGGAAATTCTACCGCAAAGGGATCCGCGTGGACGGCTTGTACTTCGGCGTCAGCAACCCCAAAATCTGGGGGAAAATGGTTTTGAAAAACGTCTCGATGCAGGGATGCGGCTTTGAAACGATGGGCGCCAACCCGTTTCAGCCGGGGGATCTGATCAAAATCGAATTTCAACTCAATGATGCAAAGCGTTCCGTCATTAAAAAACAGGCCGCCGTCCGCTCCACTTTCAAGAAATATGTCGGCTGCCAGTTCCAGGATCTTCCCAACGCCATGGATGCAGACCTGGGATTTTATCTGAGGACTCCGTAATTCCTGATGCTTTCACTAACGATCCATTTGCGCACGATCCGGGCGGGAGAGCCATGAACGATGTGCTCGCGGCCATCGGCCTTGCGCCGGTCCTCATCGCTCAGGCGCTCTATGTCCGGCGCGTGACTCCCAGGCTTCCCGAGCCTTCCGGGGAACGATCCGGCGTTCACGGCTCCGGCCCGCTGCTCAAACTGCTCATTGTCGGCGATTCCGCGGCGGCGGGCGTCGGCGTTCCTCTTCAGAACCAGGCGCTTTCCGGACAACTGGCTCGCGCGCTGGGCGAGGACTTCCGCGTATCCTGGAAATTGATTGCCCAAACCGGTCATCGGGCAAAAGATGTGCTGGCCGTTCTGGAAGAAACGGACCCGGAGAAGTTTGATGTGGTGGTCACCTCCATCGGCGTCAACGATGTCACCCACGGTACCGGCAGGCAAACCTGGATTGCAAGGCAGGAAAAAATCATCCGTCTGCTTCTTTCCAAATTTCATTCTCCGTTTATCGTTTTGTCCGGCATTCCCCCCATGCACCTCTTCCCCGCCCTTCCCCAGCCCCTGCGCTGGTATCTGGGATCCAGAGCGAGCCAATTCAACAGAGCATTGCAGAAAGCCGTTGAAAGTTGCAGCCGTTGCCGTTTTGTGCGGATTGATTTTCCTCTGGAGGCGTCCTACATGGCCGATGACGGCTTTCACCCCGGCGCCCGCGCCTACGCCTTCTGGGCCGACCATCTGGCCGATGTCATCCGGCGGCACAAAAATCAGGCCTGATTCCGAAATCTTACGAGTCCATTACTCTTTCAAGGGAGCGCTTCCGGACAGAAACAGTTTCCACAGGGCTTTGAACGTCGGATAGTCATGCCCGCCCGGGATGGCATAGACGCGGTCCGGCGGCAATACCTCCGCCAGCAACTGAGATCCCTGCCGGTAGAAATCATCCGTGCCGTAGCCCAGATAAATCATTTTGTCCGGATGGTCGCCGACGGCCGTCTTGATCCAGTGCCACAACATTCTCTCCCAATCGTCTTCATCCTGATAGACGCCCGGATTCCAAAGGCGCACGCCGCCCGCGGCCTCGATTTCATTCAGGATGAATTTTTTGCCGAGAAAAGGCGCCATCAGATAGATCCCCGCAACGTCCTGCGGATGCTCCTTCAGATACAGGATCGCGCCCAGGCCTCCCATCGAAACACCGATGAGCCAGATTTTCCGGCAGCCTCGCATCTTCGCCGGTTCGATGACATCTTCTTTCAACCTCGCGATCATACTGCGGTCGATGTAGTAGCCGAGATGAGCGTCGGGAGCGGCCATGTCATAAGCCAGTCCCCTTGCCCGGACTTCATCCACAAATCCCTCTTCTTCAAAACTTTCAGCGCCGCTTCCCATGCCGCGCAGAAAGACCACCAGACCCTGTCGGCAGCCGCCGGGCTGATCGTAGGTCAGCACCTGCAGCGGCTTTTCGGCCCAGGTGGCGCAGCCCGCTAAAAAAAACACAAGCAAAAATAAGGCCTTGTAATATTTCATGTTTTCCTGCTTTTCCGAACCGGCTCAACGGGCCAGACATAAGGCAGATCGTCCGGTTCGAGCCATCCGAACGCGCCATAGTATTCCCTGTCCTTCCGAAGCAGATTGGATCGGTGCGAAGCATGAAAAGATTCGTCGCCCAGCCAGAGAGGATACGTGATTTTCCCGCGGATGACCTGTTTCGGCATTCGGTTGAGATAGCCCCGCCGGACCCACTCGTCCATCGCCAGATTATGATATTGCTTCAGCGCGTTCGTATATCCGCGCCACATGGCCGCGGCGGGATGGCGGCTCCAGCCCGAACCATCCGCGGAAATCGCCCGGAGAAGCTGCATCGCCTCCAGGCGCTGTTTGCCCAAGCGCCTTGAATCGAGAACCCGCAGGGATTGGGCAAAGTCGGGATAGGGCAAAAACGTCTGCATGACAAATTTCTCCACTACCTGGAAAACGTGTTCACAAGCTTTCTCCAATTCCATCGGTAAACGGCTGAATCTAACGCTTCTTTTCTGCTTCAGCCAATGTGGCGAGGGTTATTTTTTCGGAGCCATACTTGTCTCTTATCTTGTCCATGGCCTTGTCGATTTGCTTATTTTTGTCGGATCGAATATTTACCTGCCGCTGATCAAAGAGCGACAACTGTTCAGAAAATGTGTGCTCATGAAAACCGGAGACGCTGATTCCAATTAATCGCACCGGACGGCCCGCACTCCAATTTTGCTCGAGCAGAGAGCAACCGGCCTGGTATATTTCCCTGGTGACGGATGTTGCAGCAACGGTCATTTGCCTTGTGACAGAACGGAAGTCGGAATATTTAAGTCTGATATGCACGGTCCGGCCTTCTTTCCCCTGTTTTCTCACAGTCATGCCGACATCATCGGCAAGTTCCAGCAGAATCATTTTCGCTTTTTCAATATCCGTCAGATCTTCCGGCAATGTTTTTTCACGCCCGATGGACTTAACATCATCCTCTGTGCGCGCAAGAATTATTGAATGGTCAATTCCATTGGCATGCCAATAAATCTCATCCCCGACTTTTCCCAAAGCCTGATGGATGACACTGACATCGGATTTTGCCAGCTCGCCTATTGTCTTTATGCCTATACGGTTCAATTTCTCGGCGGTTTTGGCGCCTACGCCATACATTTCTTTTACGGAAAGCGGCCAGAGCCTTTCCGGAATGTCCTTTTCCCACAGTTCGGTGATGCCAAGAGGCTTCTTCATTTCAGCGGCCATTTTTGCCAGAAATTTGTTTTCCGCAATGCCTATCGAGCACCAAAGCCCAAGACGGTCTTTGATTTCATCCATGATGCGCTGTGCGGCATTCAGTGGTTTGCCAAACAGTCCTTCACTCCCTGTCATGTCAAGCCAGGCCTCATCGATGCTGTTTTGTTCGATGTCAGGAGTATAATTCGACAGCAAATGCATCACTGCTTCTGATTTCCGCCCATAGAAATGATGATCCGGGGAAACCAAAGTCAATTCAGGGCAACGTTTCAAAGCCTCGTGATTCACCATAGCCGTTTTGACGCCCTGTGCCCTTGCTTCATAATTTGCAGCAAGAATGATTCCGGTGCGCCTCTTCGGATCGCCGGCGACAGCGGCCGGGATTCCGACAAGAGAAGGGTTCCTTGTCATTTCACAGCTGATAAAAAAAGCATTCATATCGACAAGAAATATAACTTTCTTCATGGCTGTCCCTTTTATCGAGAACGCTTTGCTCTTTATTATTTATAATGGACGGCAAGCCATACCGTCTCCTGATCCGGGTCTGTCCATTCCACCCGATGTCTCCGGCGCCGGTCAATGCGGATGTGATCGCCGGGTTTCAGCGCCAGGACGTCTTCCCGCCCCTCGAAGCGCAGACCGGCGTTTCCCCTGAGCACAATCACCCATTCGTTGTCCTCCTGATCATACCAGAATCCATCAGGCGAAGATTGGCCGTGGGAGACGATCCTTTCAATGCGGAGGCCGGGCGCCTCGAGAATCGCCTCTATCAGCTCGTCTTTCCGGCTGTCCGGCATATCGGCAAAGATGTTTTCGACCGGGTTCATGTTGTCCCCGCTTATTCTGTGGTTCATGCGGCCTCCCTGATCAGGTTCACGTCATCTTAGCTATCGGATTACGATAATCTTTTAAATCTGATTTCGCACTTGTCGTGGCCGTTGGCGATCGTTTCCCCCGGTTCCAGCGTGCAGCCGAACGATTTTGCGATCCCCCTGTCCCCCTGCATCGCAATGTCGCACAGCCGGGCAATCTGCTCATCGCCGGCCCCCTGCGACTGCCAGGCCGCCACAAGCGGGCAATAATGAAAATCGATGTCCAGCCGGTCATCGGTGCAGTCCAGGATCTTCACTTCAAACACCATTCTGGTCGGCAGCGTAAAAAGGATTTTCTTCAGCCCTTTGAGGCTTTTGGTGCCCGCGCCTGCACACAGTCGGTCCCCCTGGAAACACCCGCATCTCAGAATGGCCGCTTTTGCGAATTCTTCGGTTGGCATGCCCCTCTTCTCTGCCTCATCCAGAAGGAGATAAAGCCAGGCAGCTCTCTCTGCTCCAGGAGACCCCTTATCGCTTTGATCAATGGATTGTTGCGCTTCGGGATATTTTTAATTCTGGTCATGGCACCATCCTTTCACAGCAGCAACAAAAAATTCCGTTCGATTTGGTTGAGAGACTAACATATTTTACGAATTTTCAATATGACTGGACTGACGATCGGAATTCAATTTCTTTTCCCCTAAAAATCTTCCCCGCTCCTGGCGGCGGGGATTAAGGGGCGGGGCAATCTTTTTTATCAGCACTTAAGAAACCGCAGCGTATCGCGCAGTTCGGGAGAAAGCCGGTCCGTCAGCAAATCGATGGCCCGCGATCCTTTCTGCGCCGCAGCAGATACGCCTTTTTCCCAGACGTCCTCGGCCACCGACAACATCGGCTCGGAGGGTTTATTGGATTTTTCACGGGTGGGTTGTTCTACAGAAACTTCGGTTTTTTCGCCGCGAACGCCTTCCGAAAGTAGTCGTCTGCTTCTCTCATTTCTTTCCTGAGCTGCTCGATTTCGGATGGCGTCAGCAGATCCGAAGGATAGGATGTAGTTTGCTTCGGGGTTGGTAAGGGATTCCGGTTCGATTCCAAAGATTTCGCTGGTTGCATTTCCAAATCTCCTTTTCACCTCGGCAATTAAGTCTTGACTGGCCGACAGTATATTGGTTCGTGCTTTGTTTGTCAAACTAATAACTCTCTTTTATCTACCTCTGTAGTTACATTTTATTTGAGGCAATTCGTGCCGACGACTGGTGGAAAGACGCACTGCTGCTGTCCATGCTTCAATGGTGCCACGCCTTTTAAGGCATGTAAATGACGCGCCCACGCGGGGCGCGACTCCGAGGGTGTACGTGGATGTCCAGCAAGGGTGGTTTCAATCCACGCGCCCACGCGGGGCGCGACGATATCCCGGCACCATGTCAGGCTGGATACGCCGCGTTTCAATCCACGCGCCCACGCGGGGCGCGACCGGTGACCATCGCCAGGGATGGCCCGATCAGGCTTGTTTCAATCCACGCGCCCACGCGGGGCGCGACGGATCAATCGCGCCAGGCGGACGCCGACACCCGGTTTCAATCCACGCGCCCACGCGGGGCGCGACACATCGCCAATGATATCAACACCGTGCTCAACGAGTTTCAATCCACGCGCCCACGCGGGGCGCGACGTGGCGGAATCCCCGCGCGCGGCGGAATCCGAGCTGTTTCAATCCACGCGCCCACGCGGGGCGCGACTCACTAGTATACATAGTTTTTTGTCCTTTGTTTTGTTTCAATCCACGCGCCCACGCGGGGCGCGACTACAAACAGCAGCAGGTCTTTTGCTTTTGGGACAGTTTCAATCCACGCGCCCACGCGGGGCGCGACCTTAAGTCATTATCACGCCGTAATGCCGCAAGTTGTTTCAATCCACGCGCCCACGCGGGGCGCGACTTACTCTTCATTGTTATTATATCTCTCAAACCCAAGTTTCAATCCACGCGCCCACGCGGGGCGCGACGGGCAAAGCAAGGAGCTCCAAATTCATGTTATTCAGTTTCAATCCACGCGCCCACGCGGGGCGCGACTGACGGGCTAAAAGTAGGATAATATCCCTCGCGTGTTTCAATCCACGCGCCCACGCGGGGCGCGACGCCCTAGGTCATTATCACGCCGTAATGCCGCAAGTGTTTCAATCCACGCGCCCACGCGGGGCGCGACTCTTCATTCATAGTTATTATATCTCCCAACCCAAGTTTCAATCCACGCGCCCACGCGGGGCGCGACATAATGACCTAGGGCAAAAGCGCCGACAAACTTTGTTTCAATCCACGCGCCCACGCGGGGCGCGACTTACGTTTCAACTTTTGCATCTTCAGAGACCTCTGTTTCAATCCACGCGCCCACGCGGGGCGCGACTTACGTTTCAACTTTTGCATCTTCAGAGACCTCTGTTTCAATCCACGCGCCCACGCGGGGCGCGACCGTAATAGGTTGTGGCGTATATATTTCATGTTGAGTTTCAATCCACGCGCCCACGCGGGGCGCGACACTTGCCGCGGCGCGCATCATGTAATGCCAGGCGTTTCAATCCACGCGCCCACGCGGGGCGCGACGACCGGCGGGCCTTTGCGCTCGATGACGGGAAAAGGTTTCAATCCACGCGCCCACGCGGGGCGCGACTGCAAACGGCAGCGGGTCTTTTGCTTTTGGGACAGTTTCAATCCACGCGCCCACGCGGGGCGCGACGATAATGACTTAAGGCAAAAGCGCCGGTAACTTTGTTTCAATCCACGCGCCCACGCGGGGCGCGACTACAAACGGCAGCAGGTCTGTTGCTTTTGGGGCAGTTTCAATCCACGCGCCCACGCGGGGCGCGACACTCTTCATTGTTATTATATCCCTCAACCACCAAGTTTCAATCCACGCGCCCACGCGGGGCGCGACGATAATGACCTAGGGCAAAAGCGCCGGTAAACTTTGTTTCAATCCACGCGCCCACGCGGGGCGCGACGTTCGCATAGGACTAACTGCTACACTTCCTACACGTTTCAATCCACGCGCCCACGCGGGGCGCGACTGCCGCAAAAGGACTAACTGCTACACTTCCTACACGTTTCAATCCACGCGCCCACGCGGGGCGCGACTGCCGCAAAGGCAAGGGCCTGCACGCGGGCAGCCGGTTTCAATCCACGCGCCCACGCGGGGCGCGACTCTCGGGCACGAAACTGAAACTCGCGGATATTTTGTTTCAATCCACGCGCCCACGCGGGGCGCGACAAGAATTTGCCGCAGATTTGATGGGAGGGGCAAAGTTTCAATCCACGCGCCCACGCGGGGCGCGACTTTTCCACCGTGATTGCTATGTATCTTACAGCGAGTTTCAATCCACGCGCCCACGCGGGGCGCGACGTTTTTTCCAAGTTCCGTCCTCGCCTTCGCCAGATGTTTCAATCCACGCGCCCACGCGGGGCGCGACTTTGTCGGCCTGGTGGTTGCAGGCACCGTCGGAAAGTTTCAATCCACGCGCCCACGCGGGGCGCGACTGATTTTCAACGTCCTGCCGGTCCGTCGAGACTCGTTTCAATCCACGCGCCCACGCGGGGCGCGACCGGCCGGCACACGCGGATTCACGGCCTGCGCATCAGTTTCAATCCACGCGCCCACGCGGGGCGCGACCGATGAGGTCGTCTCCGGGCGCCGGCCATGGCGCGTTTCAATCCACGCGCCCACGCGGGGCGCGACCGACGGCGGACGGGACGGGTTCAGCTACTTACGGGTTTCAATCCACGCGCCCACGCGGGGCGCGACGTGTTCTTTTCCGGTAAAATTGTGGCCGTGAACGTTTCAATCCACGCGCCCACGCGGGGCGCGACTCTCACGAGCTGTTGGGGAGTGTTCTTTTCCGGTGTTTCAATCCACGCGCCCACGCGGGGCGCGACGACCTCCCCGAGCGTAAAGTTGCCTGTCCGTTCCCGTTTCAATCCACGCGCCCACGCGGGGCGCGACCATCTGTGTTCATTTCCTGATCCACATAATCAAGTTTCAATCCACGCGCCCACGCGGGGCGCGACCGCCATTGCCGAGCGCCTTGATACATTCTGCAAGGTTTCAATCCACGCGCCCACGCGGGGCGCGACTAAGTGTCGTCGCCGTGGTGTCGGTTATTTTATGTTTCAATCCACGCGCCCACGCGGGGCGCGACCAGCCATTGTTATCTTGGGGGGCAGTTCTGATGGGTTTCAATCCACGCGCCCACGCGGGGCGCGACCGCCATTGCCGAGCGCCTTGATACATTCTGCAAGGTTTCAATCCACGCGCCCACGCGGGGCGCGACTCGTTCATTTCCTCTCATCCATTTCACTCGCAGAGTTTCAATCCACGCGCCCACGCGGGGCGCGACCATTTCGAGCTTCCCAAGATACCAGACAACAATGTTTCAATCCACGCGCCCACGCGGGGCGCGACTTATCTCGTCATCCACTATGCAGGGGATATTGTCGTTTCAATCCACGCGCCCACGCGGGGCGCGACGCAAGACAAAAGACCGCCTTATAGCAGAACGTGGTTTCAATCCACGCGCCCACGCGGGGCGCGACGGCAGGAAGTGGGGCTTACATGGGGAGGTAGTTGGTTTCAATCCACGCGCCCACGCGGGGCGCGACCGTTTCTTGCCATTTACGGCGCCGTCCGGCTGGCCGTTTCAATCCACGCGCCCACGCGGGGCGCGACGGGATGTCGTCCGGTTGTCGTCCGGTGCTTCGGGTTTCAATCCACGCGCCCACGCGGGGCGCGACAATTAAGGGACTCTATTTTCTGGTTTGTCCTTAGTTTCAATCCACGCGCCCACGCGGGGCGCGACCCCTTCAGGGATGCGTCTGAATCGCGCAGCGTCAGTTTCAATCCACGCGCCCACGCGGGGCGCGACCGCAAGACAAAAGACCGCCTTATAGCAGAACGTGGTTTCAATCCACGCGCCCACGCGGGGCGCGACGGTGGGAGACCTGGTTTGAGGTTTCCGCGTTGAGGTTTCAATCCACGCGCCCACGCGGGGCGCGACGAATGCCATCGAAGCCCACTCAAATGCGGACATTGTTTCAATCCACGCGCCCACGCGGGGCGCGACTCAATTCGACATCGCCGTTGACGCGATAGGTTTTGTTTCAATCCACGCGCCCACGCGGGGCGCGACATACTCAGATTGAGCCATGTCAGCAGCCTCGCGCGTTTCAATCCACGCGCCCACGCGGGGCGCGACTTTGCCATTGTCAATGTCCTTATGCTTTTCCGCGTTTCAATCCACGCGCCCACGCGGGGCGCGACAGGACTTTCGGCCATTAGCCAGCTTGTATGTGAGTTTCAATCCACGCGCCCACGCGGGGCGCGACTATTCACTTCAAACGCAAAGGACTACGAACAAAGAGTTTCAATCCACGCGCCCACGCGGGGCGCGACTTTCTCGCATTCGTAATAAATTCGCCTTTTTTATCGTTTCAATCCACGCGCCCACGCGGGGCGCGACGCAGGGGCAAAATGGACACATATGCGAGTGTGTGTTTCAATCCACGCGCCCACGCGGGGCGCGACACGGCAACGAGCCGACAACAAACCGGGCCCTTCGAGTTTCAATCCACGCGCCCACGCGGGGCGCGACAAAATGACCCAACCAACCACACCGGCCACCTCAGTTTCAATCCACGCGCCCACGCGGGGCGCGACGATGCCGACCCCCGATCCAGTGCCGGATGAGTTCGTTTCAATCCACGCGCCCACGCGGGGCGCGACTTCATGGCCTCCTCGTGATCGACGTCCTGGTAGTGTTTCAATCCACGCGCCCACGCGGGGCGCGACGCAGGGCCAGCATCGTGGGTGTGGCCCGCTTGTTGTTTCAATCCACGCGCCCACGCGGGGCGCGACTTTGCACCACTCGCTTTTCCATTGTTCCTCCATGTTTCAATCCACGCGCCCACGCGGGGCGCGACAGAATCATATCATTCCTTCACAGATGGAGTTTCCGTTTCAATCCACGCGCCCACGCGGGGCGCGACTCAAACTCACGATATAGCCCATCCTGAGAAGCCGGTTTCAATCCACGCGCCCACGCGGGGCGCGACCCTGAGCGCGGCCAACGGACTTCCGGATCGCCCAGTTTCAATCCACGCGCCCACGCGGGGCGCGACGCCAGATGGGTTGATTACGCCCGTCCGATGGAAGTGTTTCAATCCACGCGCCCACGCGGGGCGCGACTGTGGACGTTCAGGATCACGGGAGATAGCGTCGGGTTTCAATCCACGCGCCCACGCGGGGCGCGACTGTGGACGTTCAGGATCACGGGAGATAGCGTCGGGTTTCAATCCACGCGCCCACGCGGGGCGCGACTGATGTTCTTGTTCATTTTATTCTCCTTTTCTTAGTTTCAATCCACGCGCCCACGCGGGGCGCGACGCCTATTCCATTAATTCCTATGCGGCAATAGTCAAAGTTTCAATCCACGCGCCCACGCGGGGCGCGACGGAAATCAGCAGGACGCTAAAGGCCATAGCGCGGGTTTCAATCCACGCGCCCACGCGGGGCGCGACCTTCACCACAGCGCAAGACATGGTTGATTTGTCGTTTCAATCCACGCGCCCACGCGGGGCGCGACTGCCGTAAGTGCGTTAGACGTTTGCTATGGGAGGAGTTTCAATCCACGCGCCCACGCGGGGCGCGACATCGTATCCGGGGGCGTCACCTGATGAAGATCAGGGTTTCAATCCACGCGCCCACGCGGGGCGCGACACACGACTTGGGAAGATATGAGATGCGGCTACTGGTTTCAATCCACGCGCCCACGCGGGGCGCGACGGCGAAGATTGTTTCCGGCCTTACGGACTACCAGTTTCAATCCACGCGCCCACGCGGGGCGCGACGTTGTGGCAGGCGACGGCGGCCAGCCATACGTTGTTTCAATCCACGCGCCCACGCGGGGCGCGACTGATGACCTATTAGACACATATAATGGACTATGTGTTTCAATCCACGCGCCCACGCGGGGCGCGACAGGAACTTATTTCTGACTGCCGGTGACGCCAATAGGTTTCAATCCACGCGCCCACGCGGGGCGCGACGGGCATCACCGCTTTGAGGTTGCAATGCGCCTTGGTTTCAATCCACGCGCCCACGCGGGGCGCGACATAGGAGGGGATGGGGATGTTTCAGACAAAGCAAGTTTCAATCCACGCGCCCACGCGGGGCGCGACAACAACGAAGTCTTGAAACTCCAACGCCTCTTCGTTTCAATCCACGCGCCCACGCGGGGCGCGACCGAGTAACTCGTCGCAAGACAGGCTTATAGCTTTGCGTTTCAATCCACGCGCCCACGCGGGGCGCGACATATCCTCGGCTATCGCATTGACCGGCAGGACGTGTTTCAATCCACGCGCCCACGCGGGGCGCGACGTCAAGGCTTGATGGGTATGACGATTACGCGCAGTTTCAATCCACGCGCCCACGCGGGGCGCGACGTTTTCCGTATTCGTGACCGCACAATCGGCAGGTGTTTCAATCCACGCGCCCACGCGGGGCGCGACTGCTTTGGTTTTGTATTGGCAGCAGTTCCGCTCGGGTTTCAATCCACGCGCCCACGCGGGGCGCGACTCGCATGGGTTGATCAATTCAGCGCCGAACACATGTTTCAATCCACGCGCCCACGCGGGGCGCGACTATTTTTC
>Ga0208940_1000616_pt1 | contig 43601 bp, 34 predicted proteins | sample AD_JPNNA6_MetaG_FD_184445 | JGI IMG/M metagenome (GOLD analysis project Ga0208940, IMG submission 184445) | Active sludge microbial communities of municipal wastewater-treating anaerobic digesters from Japan - AD_JPNNA6_MetaG (SPAdes) (version 2) | ecosystem: Engineered > Bioreactor > Anaerobic... | reverse complement strand
ACCTATACATAGGCCAACAAACGATCATTTGCTTGCGGTTTGGAAGAAAAAAGTGGGAAAACGGTGTTGAACCATATCGCCAGTATCGAGGACGACAACGGATGCTTAGGCTTCGTTGAAGTAAAGCCCGCGCCCTCTACCAGCACACCCCCCTCGAGCACGGCGCCCTCGCCCGCGCCTTCCGCGAACCCTTACTCTCCTCCCTCCGCGTCGCTCCCCCGCGCCTGCACCACCCCTTCGTCCTCATCACCGATGAAAACCCCCTCTACCCCAAAGTCCTCTCCTCCCTCCCTCTCTGGCACGCCCAAACCCCCTCCTCCCGCATCGTCCATTGGTCCATCTGGTCTAAACTCCCCCGCACCACCACCAACCCACTCTTCGCCTCCAACTACATCGATCGCGAAATCCGCAAAGACCTCGCCCACTACCACCGCCAAACTACCTGCTTCCCTCGCAATGTCCCCGCCGCCATGCTCCGCCTCTCCCTCTACCTCTTCTCCCACAACTACCTCAAACCCTTCCGCATCGCTCACCCTTCCCCCTCCCCCTCCCATGCCCATGCCGCAGGCATCCCTTCCACCCTTGTCAACACTTTCCTCCAGCACCTCACCGCCGGCATGCGCATCTTCCTCTCCCATCTCTCCCTTTCCCCAAGCATGCACCGTACCTGGACAAAAGCCTGGAAAACCCCAGGCAAAACCAGCCCTGAGTATGTCCCCCGCTTCGTCCTGGCTTGAAACCATTGAAAACCACCCCGTTCTCCGCGCTCCTGCCCTTTGCACAAGCTTGAGAGCACTAACAAGAGAATTGCCAAATTCACGACAAGATGCAATAATAACGAACCTATACGCCTACACGATCATCTTCAGGAGGACAAAAAATAAAACACCGAGGAGCACGAGGTGGATTTCTCGTGCGCACATTAGGGCTCTTCCTTGGAATGCTGTTGATCGTCTGCGCCCCGTTCGCCGCATTCCCGGAAGCGCGTGTGGTCTACACGATACGCAGCGTGTCCTTCAAGATTAATGGTTTCACGAGAGAGCGCGTCTTGCGCCAAAAAGCCAACATCGCAATCGGAACTGAATTCGCCACGCTGGAAGACTTCGAAGGCTATCTCGAACAGCGGAGACAGACACTGTTGAACGAGCGCGTGCTCGCAGATGTCAAGGCCGAGTATGCGCTCGAAAAGGGCGACGAAGGGCGCGTCTTCATCGACATCACGTTCATCACCCAAGACTCCTGGAACATCATCGCGCTGCCGTACTTCAAATACGATTCGAACGACGGCTTAACGCTCAGCGCGAGAGGCAGGGACTACAACTTCCTCGGCTCGATGCAGACGTTGGTTTTGAATGTCGATTACGCGATCGACCAACGTGAACGACATTCCTACGGTGGGCTTGCCAGCATGAACCTGCCCTTCCAGCTCGCAGGCTACGACGCGAGCGTCAGCATCTACGAAGACCTTGCGGTCCACGCCGATGGTAGGCCCACATCCTCGATTTCCAACCTTGGGTTTTCGATTGTGTTTCCCACCCGCGCCTATCCGATCACCCTGAGCGCAAACCAGGGATACCAGTCCAACCCCGATGAAGTGGACAACGATACCGATCCGTACTTTCTGGTCTCGTCGCTGGCGGCCTCTTCGTGGATACCGGCCGGATTTTCGGCGGGCAGATACGGCCAAGTCTCCTATGCTCCCTCCCTCACCGCGTCCTTGAACTGGCGGCCAGGGGAAATGGTCCGGGACGACAGAAAGGGCTTTAAGCTCACCTTCTCTCACGGCCTGCATTTTGGGCGCGTCGACTGGGTCAACAACATGCGCAGGGGCATGGAAGGCCATCTGACGAACACCGACGCCTATAATTTCCTGACGGGAGCCCCGACCCTGGATTTCGACGGCGCGTACGTGTATCATGCCACCAAAGGCGGCACCATCGGCTTCGAGGCGCGCTTTGTGGGCTTTTACAGCTTCACCGACACCACGCGGACCGATTTGGGCGCCTACATGAGGGGCATAATCGATGAACGCCTCTGGGGCGGGGCTGCGGCGTTCTTAAATCTGCAGGTGCCAATCAAACTATTCGATTTCCCCACGCACGTCATTATCGGCAAAAACTGGTTCGATTTCGAGCTTCAGATGACGCCCTTTGTCGATCTTGGCTATTGCCGCAAGCACCTCGGCGATGCATTTCAGGACAGCGCATGGTACACGGCGGGGCTCGAATTCTGCGTTTACCCCTTGCGGATGCGCACTTTCATCGTGAGGGCAAGCGCCGCCTTCGACCTGGATGCGGTAATACGGAACAAGTCTCTGACGGCGCCGAGCCCCCGCGACGGATACTCTCCGTATGAGATATTCTTTGGCTTGGGACTTTTCTTCTGAGGAGCGAACGTGCAATCTGCCCGAACTGTACTTTTGACGGTTGTGCTCTCAACGACAATCGTCGCTGCGACCGCGATTGTCTCTGCCATGCCGGCAGGAGGAAGCGCCCCGTATGCAGGAATATTTCAGGGGCTCTCCGACACCGAGGCATCTGCGCTCGAGCGCGGGGACATGGTCGTCCGTCCTCTCGAGGGCCCCGGAAAACTCAGCCTGACGCGCGACGACAACGAGACCAAAGAAATAGTACGACGAATCCAGACCACTCGTCCTAACTATACGGCGGAATTCATGGCCTTCGTCCCCATACAGGATGGGGCACAGGCCGACGGCATGCTGAGCCGTATCGCCGCCGCCCTCTCCGACGTCAAAAGTTACGTAGGCATTCCCTATTGGTCAAAACAGCAAAAGACGACCTACGCGCTGTTCGATACGATGGATGTGCTGAGCAGAAAAGCCCGGCAAGCCGGCAAGGGCGAGACGATCGAGGTTCGTCAGCACATGGAGCCCTTCGACGCATTCCGAGCCCAATACGACTACAGGCTGGAGACAGGAATCCTACGGTTCTCCGCGGTCAATCTGGACCCCATCGTCTACAGCTACCAGCATTTTCGGGCCGTGGCCCCCGGTGACATGGTGTGGGAGCTGTATGTCTTCCGCCAGAACGACGGGCTGTGCGTCTACGGCGTGGGGGCGGTGAAGGCCTTCGACCTGTTTGGGCTCTTCCGGGACCGGCTGGAACCCTCTCTCATGGGCCGAGTCGAGGCTTTTTTTAGCTATGTCACAAAGAAAATCACACCATCGGAGGGGAAAAAATGACGGAGAGAACAAAGACGGCACTCATTACGGGCGCAACAGGGCAGGATGGTTCCTACCTCGTACAGTTTCTGCTCGAAAAAGGTTATACAGTCCATGGGATAAAGCGCAGAAGTTCGAGCTTCAATACGCAGCGCATCGACCACCTCTACAAGGACCCCCACGATCCTGACAACCGCTTCAGGCTCCACTACGGAGACCTCACCGACAGCACGAACCTTATCCGGCTCGTCGAAGAGATCGAACCTGACGAGATATACAACCTGGCGGCGCAGAGTCACGTCAAAGTTTCTTTCGACACGCCGGAATATACGGCGAACACCGACGGCCTTGGGACCTTGCGGCTGCTGGAGGCAATACGCTTACTTGGCCTAGAAAAAAAGACGCGGTTTTATCAGGCGTCCACCTCAGAGCTCTTCGGCAAGGTCAGGGAGATTCCTCAGAAAGAGACGACGCCCTTCTACCCGCGCAGTCCCTACGCGGTGGCCAAGTTATACGCCTACTGGATTACGGTCAACTACCGCGAGGCCTACGGGATGCATGCCAGCAACGGCATTCTTTTCAACCACGAATCGCCCGTCCGTGGAGAAACCTTCGTGACGAGGAAGATCACCAGGGCAGCGGCGCGGATCAAATACGGGCTCGAGCAGAAGCTCTATCTCGGCAACCTCGACGCAAAGCGCGACTGGGGACACGCGAAGGATTATGTGGAGGGCATGTGGCTCATCCTCCAACAGCCCGAGCCCGACGACTACGTGCTCGCAACAGGGAAGACCACCTCGATACGCGATTTCGTGACCATGGCCTTCCGGCACGCAGGATTCGAGATTGCCTGGCGCGGGCACGGCCTCGAAGAAAAAGGCATCGATGCCGCCTCAGGCAAGGTCCTCGTGGAAGTCGACCCCGCGTATTTCCGCCCGACAGAGGTGGACCTCTTGCTCGGCGATGCGACGAAGGCCAGGGAAAAACTCGGCTGGACGCCACGGCACAGCCTGGAAGAGCTTGTGCGCGAAATGATGGAACACGACTTGGTCGAGGCCCGCAAAGAGCGATATTTAAAAGACGGCGGCTACAAAATATTTGAACCACGAGAATGAAAGTCCTCTTTGTGATACACGATGCGCACGGGTGGGCCGGAACGGAGCGAGTCACCAACCTCATCGCGAACGGACTTTCCGCCCGCTTCGAGGTCGAGGTGCTGTCGCTGTGCCCGCCCCCTCACCACGCCTGCGGCTATCCCTACAGCCCCGACGTGAAACTCTCCTACCTGCCGCTCGCGGGCGGCATTCGACATCTCCTTGCCTCCAACGTACACATGCTGCGCTTTGTTCAACAAAAAGCCCCCGATGTCGTCATCCTGTCGGGGGTGGGAGAAATCAGACATTTCTTGCTGGTGGCGCCCCTTCCAAGACGACACAGACCGGCATTGATCGCGTGGGAACACTTCAATGCGACGTATGCTGCAAACCATCCGAGCCGCAGAATCGCCGCCCGATGCTGCGACTTCATCGTCACGCTGACCCACAAGGACGCCGAAACCTGGCGCCGTGTGCTTGCGCCTCGGCACGTCGTGTGCATTCCCAATCCTGTACCGGGCTTCCCAGATCACCCAGCCGGCCTCGACACAAAGCGCATACTCGCCTTGGGGAGGCTTGAGACGCAAAAGCGCTTCGACCTGCTCATCGACGCGTTTGCCGTATTTGCCAGGACGCATCCAGACTGGAGTCTACGGATCCGTGGATCAGGGTCGAAAGAGGCCGAGCTCAGGAATAAACTGGCCGCGCTCGGGCTTGAGGACAGCGTACAGATCCTTCCTCCCACGCACAATGTCGCGGAAGAATACGCCGGCGCGTCGATGTATGTCATAAGTTCGGAATACGAGGGTTTTTCCATGACGCTCGTCGAGGCGATGGCGGCAGGCGTCCCTTGCGTGAGCTTCGACTGCCCCGAGGGCCCTTCCGAAATAATCGAAGATGGTCAGGATGGCTTTATCGTCCCGCTCTACGATGTTGCGGCGCTCGCCGAAAGGATGGGCAGGCTTGCCGACGATGCTCCACTTCGGAGGCGAATGGGGGCCGCGGCCCGTCAGAACATCCATCGCTACGAAATAGGGCCTATCATCGAGCGCTGGTCCAGCCTGCTGCGCGCGCTGGGAGATGCCAAATGAGCCTCGTGAGCGTCGTGATCCCCGCATACAATGCCGAGCAGACCCTCGCAAGGGCCGTTCAGTCGGTGCTCGACCAGAAAAAAGACGAAGGGCTTGAGATCATCGTCGTGGACGACGGCTCCACCGACGCCACCCCCCGCGTCGCCGAGTCGCTGGCGAAGCGCAGCCCGGCTCACATCCGCATCATCCATCAGAGGAATGCAGGCCCTGCAGCCGCGCGCAATGCAGGGCTCCGCGCCGCAAAAGGTGATTATATCGCCTTCCTCGACGCGGACGACACCTGGCTCCCCGGAAAACTTAGAATGCAGCTTACAATTCTGGAAGCAGATCCCAACGTCGATCTCGTCTGCACCGCCATGAACGGCACACGGTTCTTATTCCGGCCGGAGCAATTCACCCTCAGGTTCAGAGCCTTGCTGCCGAATAATATTGTATACACATCGAGCGTCGTGGTGAGGAAAAGCGCCTTGAAGGCTGCAGGGGGCTTCAATGAAGCGCGGAGATACTCCGAAGATTTCGAACTCTGGCTTCGGATCGCGCATCGCGGCACCATCGTGGTGCTGAACAGGCCCCTCATACAGTACACAAAAGGCAGAGGCATCTCTGCCAAGCTCTGGCCCATGGAAAAGGGCGAACTGGAGACGTATGCTATAATGCGCACAGAGGGTTGGATTTCAGCCCGACGCGAGGCCACCCTGCGGTGGTGGTCGCTGTCGAAATACCTGGTCAGGAGAATTCGATGGTCAATCTGATCCTGTGTGGCGGCTCAGGCACTCGTTTGTGGCCCCTGAGCCGCAAAAAGACGCCCAAGCAGTTTGCACGTATTTTTAGAGACAGATCGCTCTTTGAGGAAGTGCTGGTACGGAATCGGCCTCTCTGCAACAGATTTGTGGTGGCGACGAACGTCGAACACTTGTCGCTTGTAGAAAGCCAGATGGTGCGGATGGGGATCGAGCGCGTCGAAGGGCTTTTGGAACCCATGGGCCGCAATACGGCGCCGGCGATAGCCCTCATCCTGCTGGGCCTTCCACGGGAGGAACTTGTGCTCGTCTCCCCTTCCGATCACCGCATCACCAAGCACGATCGGTACGCCGAGGCGGTACGGCGCGCGGCCAGGCTCGCGGAACAGGGCTTCCTCGTCACCTTTGGAATAACGCCACAGTACGCCGAAACCGGCTACGGCTACATCGAGGCGGATGGAGAGAATGTCCTTTCATTCCGAGAAAAACCGGACAGGACCACGGCCGAGGCCTACCTGGCGTCCGGCCGGTATTACTGGAACAGCGGCATGTTCGTATTCAGCGCCGGCACCTTGTTGGATGAGCTGTCGCGCTGTGCCCCAGAGGTCTTCGATGCGGCACAGCGCACGTACGCGAGGGCCGAGAAAGGGAACCTGCTGCGTCCTCGACCGGAAGATATGGCAACCATTCCCAGCATATCGATCGACTATGCCGTCATGGAGAAAAGTAAGAGAGTCAAAGTCGTGGCCTGCGATCCTGGCTGGAGCGACCTGGGCAGCTTTGACGCCCTGTACGACGAGACGAGGGGAGACGCAGAGAACGCAGCGCTCGCAGACGATGCCACATTCCTCAATTCCCGGCGTTGCCTCGTCGTGGGAGGAGAAAAGCCTATTATTCTCGAAGGAGTAGAAGACCTCATCGTGGTGCAGACCGACGACACCACCCTCATCATGCGTCGCGGCCAGAGTCAGAACGTGCGCGACGTGCTCAAAGTCGTCGCCGAAAGGAGGCCCGACCTCCTATGAAATACACAAAGAAATACATAACAACAAAGTATTTGCCGCCTGGCATCCATGCAGGTGGGGGGAGGAATCATGAATCCGCATGACAAAATCTACGTGGCTGGCCACCGTGGCCTTGTGGGATCGGCAATCGTGCGATGCCTCAAGGCGAAAGGATACGACAACATCGTCGTCCTCGGCCACGCCGAGCTCGATCTGACGCGCCAGTCCGAAGTGGAAGCCTTTTTCGAGCAGGAAGAGCCGGACTATGTGTTCCTCGCCGCAGCCCGCGTGGGCGGCATAGGGGCAAATTCCTATTATCCCGCCGAGTTCTTCTACGAGAACATGGCCATCGCCCTCAACGTCATCAATGCAGCCTGGAAGAACGGCGTCAAAAAACTGCTCAACCTCGGCTCCTCCTGCATCTATCCCAAGCTGGCCCCTCAGCCGCTCAAAGAAGAGTACCTGCTCACCGGGCCACTGGAACCGACCAACGAAGGCTACGCCATAGCGAAGATCGCGGCGATCAAGATGTGCACCTACTACAACAACGAATTCGGCACCAACTACATCTCCCTCATGCCGACCAATCTCTACGGAACAGGCGACAACTATGACCCCTTTACCTCCCATGTGCTCCCCGCTATGATTCGGAAGATCCACGAGGCAAAGGAACAAGGCCAGCCGGTCGTCCTGTGGGGCGACGGAACCCCCCTGAGGGAGTTTCTGCACGCCGACGACCTGGCAGACGCCGCGGTTATGCTCATGGAGCGGTACAACTACAAGGATATCGGGGAATTCATAAACGTAGGCTCAGGGCAAGAACTGAGCATCAGAGAGCTCGCCGAACTGATCGCCGATGTGGAAGGGTTCCGGGGCGAAATCCTGTGGGATACCACGAAGCCCAACGGTACGCCGCGAAAACTCCTTGACAGCTCCCGCCTCTTCGCGCTCGGCTGGAGACCGAAAATAGGCCTCAGGGAAGGCATCGAACGCTCGTACCGAGAATTCTTATCACTGAATGCGGGGAATCGACGATAATGACATCGGATAAGGAAACATGGGACGTCGTCATAACGCCGAAAAGAATGTGGCTGGGGCTGAACCTCAAAGAGCTGCGACAGTACAAAGATCTTATTGCGCTGATGATCAGGCGCGAGTTCGTCTCGGTCTACAAACAGACGATCTTCGGACCACTGTGGTTCGTGTTCCAGCCGCTCATGTCGACGTTCCTGTACATGTTCGTGTTCGGCAACATCGCGCAGATGGGCACCGACGAAATTCCCCAGGCACTGTTCTACTTTTCGGGGACGATGCTGTGGACCTTTTTTGCGACGACGCTCCAGAAGTGCTCGGACACCTTCATCAACAATGCGGGCCTGTTCGGCAAGGTCTACTTTCCCAGACTGACCATGCCGATCGCCTATGTGACCAACGCGTTCTTTACGCTCCTCATCCAATTCGCCGTCATGCTCGTCTTCTACGTGTATTACCTCGCGAACGGCGTTCAGTTTTCGCTCTCGTGGTGGATACTTACGGCGCCGATTTACATTCTTCAGTTGGCGCTCCTAGGAACAGGGTTCGGCATCATGATCTCCGCGCTGACGACTAAGTACCACGACCTGCGCAACCTGGTCAGCTTCGGTCTTTCCATCCTCATGTACGCGACGCCGGTCGTCTACCCCATATCGAGCATACCCATGCGATGGAAGGCGCTTTTTCAGTTCAATCCCGTCGCACCCGTCATAGAAATGTTCCGATATTCTCTTTTTGGAAAAGGGAGTTGCAACCTGAAGATGTGGGCGTACAGCCTCATCGTTTCGGTGGTCGTGTTCCTCTTGGGCCTCATGACCTTCAATCATAACGAACAAACCTTCGTCGATGTCGTGTGAGGAAAGCAATGGGCACCGCAGTCAAAGTAGAGCACCTTTCCAAAGAATACCGCCTCGGCGTCATAGGGAACGGAAGCCTCTGGAAGGACATCCAGAGCTGGACCGCCAAACTCCAAGGCAAGCCCGACCCATGGACCAAAATAAACGAGGAATCGCGCATCGGCAGAAGAGACCACTTCTGGGCGCTCAAGGATATCAACTTCGAAGTCCAACAGGGCGAGCGCCTCGGCATCATAGGCCGCAACGGCGCAGGCAAATCCACGCTGCTCAGAATTCTTTCCCAGATAACGGCTCCCACAGAAGGAGTTGTGAAAATGCGTGGCCACGTGGCGAGCCTGCTCGAAGTGGGGACAGGCTTTCATCCCGAATTCACGGGGCGGGAAAACATCTACCTCAACGGCGCGATCCTCGGCATGTCCAAGGCCGACATCGACCGAAACTTCGACGATATCGTCGCGTTTTCCGAAATCGAGCCGGAATTCATCGATACCCCCGTCAAGCGCTATTCCAGCGGCATGTACGTGCGGCTCGCCTTCGCCGTGGCGGCACACCTCAACTCCGAAATCCTGATCGCCGACGAAGTGCTGGCCGTGGGGGATGTCAAGTTTCAGGAAAAATGCCTCGGGAAGATGAAGGAGGTGAGTGAAAAGCAGGGGAGAACCGTATTGTTTGTGAGTCACAATATTGGAGCAGTTCGGCAACTTTGCCAGACAGGTGCGCTGCTGGACCACGGCAAGCTCTTAATGCTAGATAACGTCGATAAAGTGGCCGATGAGTATGCAAAACTGATCGGACAATAATAAAATCAAAGAACACTATGAGCACGAAACATTCGGATAATCGCCCCTTAGTGAGCATAATTACGGTCGTTCTGAATGCTGAAAGGTTTATCGAGCGATGCGTTAAGTCGGTAATCGCACAAACATATAAAAATATCGAATATATAGTCATTGATGGAGGAAGTACGGATCGTACTCTCAAAATCCTTGAGAAATACAGGGATAAAATCGACATATTGATATCTGAAAAGGATAATGGCGTCTATGATGCAATGAATAAAGGATATCGAATATCGCATGGTGATTATATCATCATGCTGAATTCCGACGATTTCTTCATTCCCGAAGCAATCGAGCTCAGTGTCAACGCAATTCGAGAACAAAAGGCCGATTATTGCGGAGCTCAAGCGTATATCATAGATAAGGATTCCTCCATTAAATATGTATACTGGCCTAATTGCTTTGATAAATCTGCCTATATTGCTCAAAATCCATGCGCACATGAAACCTTGCTTGTCTCGCGGAAAGCGTATGATGATATCGGAGGATATAATACAAAATATAAAATTGCGGCGGATTTGAAATTTGAATTGGAGCTCATCAGCCGAGGTTATGTGGTGGCGAAGGTAGAGCAACCTATTCTATATTTCACGGATGGAGGGATGTCTTCGAACGAAGAAGCTGCCAGGAAAGAACTGGTTGAAATCCTCGCGGATTATCTTCCTATACCTAGAGACTATATCGAGGGACTCATCCTGCTGGTAAACAAAGGAATCCCATCGGAAAACTGCATAAAGGCTCTATCCGACCAAACAATATTGCGTGTGCTGCCTATAGAAGTCATTTCGTATCTATTGGTCAATATATACTATAAATATATGAAAGAGCTCAACAAACACACCGAGAAGACTTTCTTTGAAAAACTAGTTTCAAAACTCAGGATAATGCTAAAATGGTGAAATAGGCAAAATGAAAATCGCAATATGCATGATGCGTTGTCTTGGGGTCGGATATGGCAGTGTGAAGGCTGCCGTCAATCTTGCGAATGAATTGGTAAAAAGAAACAATGATGTCTCATTTCTGTGCTACGACGAGACTCAAGAAAAATTAGAATTTAAACTCGATCCACGAGTATATTTTTTTAATCTAGCCAAAGTTCGTCCTGTTCGATTATTAAAGGTAAGTAAAATAATCATCAAAATTCTCTATAATATTCCCTCAATTTTACCATTCTTTTTATATAAACATATTGGAGAATCATTATACCAGCTCAGATGGTTTATCCAAGAGAATATTGCTCCTGTTTGGGCATGGAAAATAGCCTTTAATCGAGGAGGTTACGATGTCGTTTCCGTCCACGGCTCTGATGCGATATCAATAGTACCTTTTGCAGTAAACACTAAAAGAACAAAACTCATCATAACGCTCCACAGCCGACCTCAAGCAGAAATTGAAGGATTCTCACTCAACAAGATTATCTTCAGAGCAAAAGTCAAAGGATTGAACAGGGCCAATAAGATCACTGTATTGCAAAAGAAGTTCATAGCCGAAGCAAGGGGATATTGCCAAGATACAAAGAAGCTGGTTTATATACCTAACTTCATCTATGAATTCACAAGGGATCGCCATAAGCATATCGGGAACCACGTCAACATTATCGCCATTGGGAATCTCGTAAAAGAAAAAAACTTCGATATATTAATCCAAGCGCTCGCGATAGTTCGCTCAGATAATTGGAGTTGTGATATCTGGGGAAAAGACTGCGGCGAAAAAGAAACTTTGAAAAAGATGATCGAAAAAAATAAGCTGGAAAACCGTGTGTTCTTAAAAGGTTTTACAAATTCGATCGAGAAGGAAATCGAAAAAGCCCATGTGATAATTCAGCCTTCGCTCTTCGAAGGATTCCCTCTCGCTGTATCAGAGGCCATGGCCAGAGGTGTGGTGCCGATAGGATTCTCGTCGTGCTCTGGGATTAATGATTTGATCTCTGATCATTACAATGGATTGTTGTCGAAAGAAAATGATGCGGCCGGACTTGCCAGACTGATTGATTATCTCATAGGAAATCCTGAATTATACGTCAAATTGTCCAGGAACGCAGTCGAATCGATAAGAAAATATAATCCTGAATCTATTATGCCCGAATGGGAGAAGCTGATACATGAATAAAAAAGTACTGTTCATCGGGCATTCCTATCATAAAAAAACAGCCTCATCCAAGTTCATAGAACAAATGCTTCAAGAAAAGTACGAAGTAGAATGCGTGTATGACGAGAGCTGGCTTCATTCCGAGAAAGGTTTCGATTCATCATCCTTCAATCTTGACGATTATTATGCAATCATAATTTGGCAAATCGCCGATTTATTGCCGTCTGATTTCATAGCAGAACTCTCAAAGAGAAACACAATCTTTTTCCCTATGGAAAATTATTGGGATGATTGGAATAAATGGAAAAAATACAAGAAATTCAAAATAATATCGTTTTCTAAATTTAATTACTCGAAATTAAAACAATGGGGGTTCGATGTTCAATATTTCCAATATTTTCCCAAACCTAAGGAAACGCCTTTCGACCTAAAGAAAAACCGCTATACGGTATTCTTTTGGCAGCGGGTCAACGCTCTTACATGGAAAGAAATTAAAAGGCTCATTAATTACAAAGACATAGAAAAAGTAATTTTACATAAAAGCGTCGATCCAGGCCATCAATTCCTCATGCCTAGTGCGGCGGATATAAAAAAATACAACATCGAAATTACGGAATGGTTCAACGATAAAGCTGAACTTGAAGATAAAATAGCCCAAGTAGACATATACATAGCACCAAGGATAACTGAGGGGATAGGGCTTTCGTTTCTTGAGGCCATGGCAATGGGGAAAGCCGTTGTTGCCGTGAATATGCCTACTATGAATGAATATATAGAACATAGAAAAAATGGATATTTATTTGACATACATCATATCCATCAAATCAACTTTAGCGATATAGAATCGATTAGAAAAAACTGTATAAAAAGTGTAGAACGAGGTTTTGAACGATGGAATGCCCAAAAACAAGAAATATACAACATCGTCGAGCGACATTACTCGCCGAATCGCAAGCTACTTTTCAAACAAATAATACAAGATGCTTGCAGAAAAGCAGTTTTGAAAGCAAAAAGAATACTGAAAGAGGCAACCCCATTTCTCATCATAATGTTGAGGCAAAGGTATCTCCGAACCAACATGCGTAACAAGGGACATCGTCTCGATGAGAGGATTCTATGAAGAGACTTCTTTTTATCGACCATTCGTTTCATCAGAAAACAGGTTCATCGAAATTCTTCGTCGACATGCTTAAGACAAGATATCAGGTAACATATGTTGTAGATACCAGCTGGGATCAGAATCACACGATTAAAGAAGGTCACCATGTATATACCGGTTATGACATCGTCGTCTTTTGGCAACAGATAAACCAGCGAATATTCAAGTCGATAGACTGTAAAAATATAGTATACGTACCGATGTATGATGGATGTAGTGACCGAGGCCTTGATTATTGGTACACTTTTAGAAACATAAAAATTATTAACTTCAGTAAGAATATGGAATTATTATTGGCCAAAGCTGGCTTCAATACATTGTCGGTGAAATATTTCCCAAAGCCTACTGAGAAGATTGATGCTGAAGAAGGTTCTTGCTTTTTTTGGCAGAGGGTTACAGAAATCAACTGGCCTCTTGTAAAAAACCTTCTTAAAAACACAGAAATCAGTACAGTTCATATACACCGAGCGGTAGATCCTGGACAAATATTCTATCCGCCTTCTATTGAAGACATACACCAATATCGAATGACGTTCAGCGACTGGTTCCCTAGCAAACAGGAATATGAGAAAATTATGTGCTCGAAACAAATATACATCGCACCAAGGATGAAAGAGGGAATCGGGCTTTCTTTTTTGGAAGCTATGGCTGCAGGTCGTGTTGTGGTAGCGCCTAACTTTCCGACAATGAATGAATACATAATTCATACAGAGAACGGTTATTTATATGATCCTTATGCACCAGCACCTATAGAGTTCAGGAACTTGGACAGAATAGCCGAAAATGCGGTCAATACGATTATTGAAGGTCGAAGGTCATGGGAAGTCGAAAAAGAAAAAATATTTGAATTCGTTGAATCTCCAATGAAGAAAAATCACTATTTTGCAAGACATCCACTTGAAAGGTGCAATAAAAAGGATATCATTAAATATATGAAAATCCCAATTAAATACATTATGCCATATGGCGTAGTATTGTTGTATAAGAAATTGAAGAAATCTCGAAAAGCTTGAAACATGAGAAACCGAGGATCCAAAGATGCTGTTCTCCATAGTGACTGCTTCATACAATTCAGGGGATGAAATACGAAAAACTTATAATTCATTGTTGCTTCAAAATCATGAGATTTTCGAATGGATAATCGTTGATGGAGGATCCGAAGCATACTCTTGCGGTGTGCTCCAAGAACTTGTAAAAAGTGCGCCATTTGCTGTGCAGTACGTCAGCGAAGCCGACGACGGTGTATTCGACGCTTTCAACAAAGGCCTGAAAATAGCTTGTGGGAAATGGATAGGATTTCTCGGATGTGGAGATGAGTATTATCCTGGGGTTCTGGAATCGATTGCAAATAGTATAGGAAATGCTGATGACCATGAAGTAGTCTATGGAATTATAGATTTTGTTCGGCAAGATGGTGCGCATTATTGGTACACAACGGATGAAAAATACCTGGACGAAGGAAGAATGATGCACCACGCTGCCACCTTCGTAAAAAAAGACATGTATGTCGAAATAGGTGGTTTCAATATAAAATACAAATCGGCATCTGATTTGGATGCATTTATCAAGCTAAAACGAGCAGGGGCAAGATTTGCTTTTGTTCCTTATATAGTGACTAAATTCAATGCAGGCGGCTTGTCTACTACGGGGACTCTACCGTATGAAGAGAGAATGGAAATCATGCATGAATATGGCATGTTGACAAAGAAGATGTGGATAAGATTCATAATAGGAAAAAGATTGAAAAAGCTGAGAACGTCAATAAAAAATTTTCGAATCGGGACACACAACGAAAGGCTATGAAAGTGTTTAGCGTGAGGCTTTATTGTCCGACACTGTTCTCGACGATCGGCGGCGCTGAAAAATTTACTGCAATGATAGCGCAGTATCTTGTGAAAACGTTCAAAGAACTCGATCTTGGGTTAGTCGCTCAAAAGGCAAAATATGCACGCATGGAGGACAATATCGATTTCCTCAATCAGAACTATGGCCTTTCGTTCTCATCGGATATCAATATCCAGTTTCTTAAGGAAGAAACACCAGGCCTCTGGAACCGATATGCAGCGCATCGTGAATTGAGAAAAACCTCCAGGAATGTAGATCTATATATAAACTGCTTTCACAATGTGCAATTCTTTTATGGGAAAAAGAATGTACACATTATACATTTTCCTGCCAATCGACGAACTGTTGCATCTCCGACTTTTTCTCGAATCCCTCTGTTAAAACCAATCGCATATATACTGGATAAAAAATATGAAAAATGCTATAATTTATTTATATGTAATTCCCTATTTACAGAAGCATGGCTTGAACGATATTGGAATATCGCCCCTGAACAAAAAATCGTATTGAATCCACCTGCAACCTATGGTTCAATATGGTCTCTTAGTATTGAGGAAAATCAAAGAACACTATGAGCACGAAACATTCGGATAATCGCCCCTTAGTGAGCATAATTACGGTCGTTCTGAATGCTGAAAGGTTTATCGAGCGATGCGTTAAGTCGGTAATCGCACAAACATATAAAAATATCGAATATATAGTCATTGATGGAGGAAGTACGGATCGTACTCTCAAAATCCTTGAGAAATACAGGGATAAAATCGACATATTGATATCTGAAAAGGATAATGGCGTCTATGATGCAATGAATAAAGGATATCGAATATCGCATGGTGATTATATCATCATGCTGAATTCCGACGATTTCTTCATTCCCGAAGCAATCGAGCTCAGTGTCAACGCAATTCGAGAACAAAAGGCCGATTATTGCGGAGCTCAAGCGTATATCATAGATAAGGATTCCTCCATTAAATATGTATACTGGCCTAATTGCTTTGATAAATCTGCCTATATTGCTCAAAATCCATGCGCACATGAAACCTTGCTTGTCTCGCGGAAAGCGTATGATGATATCGGAGGATATAATACAAAATATAAAATTGCGGCGGATTTGAAATTTGAATTGGAGCTCATCAGCCGAGGTTATGTGGTGGCGAAGGTAGAGCAACCTATTCTATATTTCACGGATGGAGGGATGTCTTCGAACGAAGAAGCTGCCAGGAAAGAACTGGTTGAAATCCTCGCGGATTATCTTCCTATACCTAGAGACTATATCGAGGGACTCATCCTGCTGGTAAACAAAGGAATCCCATCGGAAAACTGCATAAAGGCTCTATCCGACCAAACAATATTGCGTGTGCTGCCTATAGAAGTCATTTCGTATCTATTGGTCAATATATACTATAAATATATGAAAGAGCTCAACAAACACACCGAGAAGACTTTCTTTGAAAAACTAGTTTCAAAACTCAGGATAATGCTAAAATGGTGAAATAGGCAAAATGAAAATCGCAATATGCATGATGCGTTGTCTTGGGGTCGGATATGGCAGTGTGAAGGCTGCCGTCAATCTTGCGAATGAATTGGTAAAAAGAAACAATGATGTCTCATTTCTGTGCTACGACGAGACTCAAGAAAAATTAGAATTTAAACTCGATCCACGAGTATATTTTTTTAATCTAGCCAAAGTTCGTCCTGTTCGATTATTAAAGGTAAGTAAAATAATCATCAAAATTCTCTATAATATTCCCTCAATTTTACCATTCTTTTTATATAAACATATTGGAGAATCATTATACCAGCTCAGATGGTTTATCCAAGAGAATATTGCTCCTGTTTGGGCATGGAAAATAGCCTTTAATCGAGGAGGTTACGATGTCGTTTCCGTCCACGGCTCTGATGCGATATCAATAGTACCTTTTGCAGTAAACACTAAAAGAACAAAACTCATCATAACGCTCCACAGCCGACCTCAAGCAGAAATTGAAGGATTCTCACTCAACAAGATTATCTTCAGAGCAAAAGTCAAAGGATTGAACAGGGCCAATAAGATCACTGTATTGCAAAAGAAGTTCATAGCCGAAGCAAGGGGATATTGCCAAGATACAAAGAAGCTGGTTTATATACCTAACTTCATCTATGAATTCACAAGGGATCGCCATAAGCATATCGGGAACCACGTCAACATTATCGCCATTGGGAATCTCGTAAAAGAAAAAAACTTCGATATATTAATCCAAGCGCTCGCGATAGTTCGCTCAGATAATTGGAGTTGTGATATCTGGGGAAAAGACTGCGGCGAAAAAGAAACTTTGAAAAAGATGATCGAAAAAAATAAGCTGGAAAACCGTGTGTTCTTAAAAGGTTTTACAAATTCGATCGAGAAGGAAATCGAAAAAGCCCATGTGATAATTCAGCCTTCGCTCTTCGAAGGATTCCCTCTCGCTGTATCAGAGGCCATGGCCAGAGGTGTGGTGCCGATAGGATTCTCGTCGTGCTCTGGGATTAATGATTTGATCTCTGATCATTACAATGGATTGTTGTCGAAAGAAAATGATGCGGCCGGACTTGCCAGACTGATTGATTATCTCATAGGAAATCCTGAATTATACGTCAAATTGTCCAGGAACGCAGTCGAATCGATAAGAAAATATAATCCTGAATCTATTATGCCCGAATGGGAGAAGCTGATACATGAATAAAAAAGTACTGTTCATCGGGCATTCCTATCATAAAAAAACAGCCTCATCCAAGTTCATAGAACAAATGCTTCAAGAAAAGTACGAAGTAGAATGCGTGTATGACGAGAGCTGGCTTCATTCCGAGAAAGGTTTCGATTCATCATCCTTCAATCTTGACGATTATTATGCAATCATAATTTGGCAAATCGCCGATTTATTGCCGTCTGATTTCATAGCAGAACTCTCAAAGAGAAACACAATCTTTTTCCCTATGGAAAATTATTGGGATGATTGGAATAAATGGAAAAAATACAAGAAATTCAAAATAATATCGTTTTCTAAATTTAATTACTCGAAATTAAAACAATGGGGGTTCGATGTTCAATATTTCCAATATTTTCCCAAACCTAAGGAAACGCCTTTCGACCTAAAGAAAAACCGCTATACGGTATTCTTTTGGCAGCGGGTCAACGCTCTTACATGGAAAGAAATTAAAAGGCTCATTAATTACAAAGACATAGAAAAAGTAATTTTACATAAAAGCGTCGATCCAGGCCATCAATTCCTCATGCCTAGTGCGGCGGATATAAAAAAATACAACATCGAAATTACGGAATGGTTCAACGATAAAGCTGAACTTGAAGATAAAATAGCCCAAGTAGACATATACATAGCACCAAGGATAACTGAGGGGATAGGGCTTTCGTTTCTTGAGGCCATGGCAATGGGGAAAGCCGTTGTTGCCGTGAATATGCCTACTATGAATGAATATATAGAACATAGAAAAAATGGATATTTATTTGACATACATCATATCCATCAAATCAACTTTAGCGATATAGAATCGATTAGAAAAAACTGTATAAAAAGTGTAGAACGAGGTTTTGAACGATGGAATGCCCAAAAACAAGAAATATACAACATCGTCGAGCGACATTACTCGCCGAATCGCAAGCTACTTTTCAAACAAATAATACAAGATGCTTGCAGAAAAGCAGTTTTGAAAGCAAAAAGAATACTGAAAGAGGCAACCCCATTTCTCATCATAATGTTGAGGCAAAGGTATCTCCGAACCAACATGCGTAACAAGGGACATCGTCTCGATGAGAGGATTCTATGAAGAGACTTCTTTTTATCGACCATTCGTTTCATCAGAAAACAGGTTCATCGAAATTCTTCGTCGACATGCTTAAGACAAGATATCAGGTAACATATGTTGTAGATACCAGCTGGGATCAGAATCACACGATTAAAGAAGGTCACCATGTATATACCGGTTATGACATCGTCGTCTTTTGGCAACAGATAAACCAGCGAATATTCAAGTCGATAGACTGTAAAAATATAGTATACGTACCGATGTATGATGGATGTAGTGACCGAGGCCTTGATTATTGGTACACTTTTAGAAACATAAAAATTATTAACTTCAGTAAGAATATGGAATTATTATTGGCCAAAGCTGGCTTCAATACATTGTCGGTGAAATATTTCCCAAAGCCTACTGAGAAGATTGATGCTGAAGAAGGTTCTTGCTTTTTTTGGCAGAGGGTTACAGAAATCAACTGGCCTCTTGTAAAAAACCTTCTTAAAAACACAGAAATCAGTACAGTTCATATACACCGAGCGGTAGATCCTGGACAAATATTCTATCCGCCTTCTATTGAAGACATACACCAATATCGAATGACGTTCAGCGACTGGTTCCCTAGCAAACAGGAATATGAGAAAATTATGTGCTCGAAACAAATATACATCGCACCAAGGATGAAAGAGGGAATCGGGCTTTCTTTTTTGGAAGCTATGGCTGCAGGTCGTGTTGTGGTAGCGCCTAACTTTCCGACAATGAATGAATACATAATTCATACAGAGAACGGTTATTTATATGATCCTTATGCACCAGCACCTATAGAGTTCAGGAACTTGGACAGAATAGCCGAAAATGCGGTCAATACGATTATTGAAGGTCGAAGGTCATGGGAAGTCGAAAAAGAAAAAATATTTGAATTCGTTGAATCTCCAATGAAGAAAAATCACTATTTTGCAAGACATCCACTTGAAAGGTGCAATAAAAAGGATATCATTAAATATATGAAAATCCCAATTAAATACATTATGCCATATGGCGTAGTATTGTTGTATAAGAAATTGAAGAAATCTCGAAAAGCTTGAAACATGAGAAACCGAGGATCCAAAGATGCTGTTCTCCATAGTGACTGCTTCATACAATTCAGGGGATGAAATACGAAAAACTTATAATTCATTGTTGCTTCAAAATCATGAGATTTTCGAATGGATAATCGTTGATGGAGGATCCGAAGCATACTCTTGCGGTGTGCTCCAAGAACTTGTAAAAAGTGCGCCATTTGCTGTGCAGTACGTCAGCGAAGCCGACGACGGTGTATTCGACGCTTTCAACAAAGGCCTGAAAATAGCTTGTGGGAAATGGATAGGATTTCTCGGATGTGGAGATGAGTATTATCCTGGGGTTCTGGAATCGATTGCAAATAGTATAGGAAATGCTGATGACCATGAAGTAGTCTATGGAATTATAGATTTTGTTCGGCAAGATGGTGCGCATTATTGGTACACAACGGATGAAAAATACCTGGACGAAGGAAGAATGATGCACCACGCTGCCACCTTCGTAAAAAAAGACATGTATGTCGAAATAGGTGGTTTCAATATAAAATACAAATCGGCATCTGATTTGGATGCATTTATCAAGCTAAAACGAGCAGGGGCAAGATTTGCTTTTGTTCCTTATATAGTGACTAAATTCAATGCAGGCGGCTTGTCTACTACGGGGACTCTACCGTATGAAGAGAGAATGGAAATCATGCATGAATATGGCATGTTGACAAAGAAGATGTGGATAAGATTCATAATAGGAAAAAGATTGAAAAAGCTGAGAACGTCAATAAAAAATTTTCGAATCGGGACACACAACGAAAGGCTATGAAAGTGTTTAGCGTGAGGCTTTATTGTCCGACACTGTTCTCGACGATCGGCGGCGCTGAAAAATTTACTGCAATGATAGCGCAGTATCTTGTGAAAACGTTCAAAGAACTCGATCTTGGGTTAGTCGCTCAAAAGGCAAAATATGCACGCATGGAGGACAATATCGATTTCCTCAATCAGAACTATGGCCTTTCGTTCTCATCGGATATCAATATCCAGTTTCTTAAGGAAGAAACACCAGGCCTCTGGAACCGATATGCAGCGCATCGTGAATTGAGAAAAACCTCCAGGAATGTAGATCTATATATAAACTGCTTTCACAATGTGCAATTCTTTTATGGGAAAAAGAATGTACACATTATACATTTTCCTGCCAATCGACGAACTGTTGCATCTCCGACTTTTTCTCGAATCCCTCTGTTAAAACCAATCGCATATATACTGGATAAAAAATATGAAAAATGCTATAATTTATTTATATGTAATTCCCTATTTACAGAAGCATGGCTTGAACGATATTGGAATATCGCCCCTGAACAAAAAATCGTATTGAATCCACCTGCAACCTATGGTTCAATATGGTCTCTTAGTATTGAGGAAAAAAAAGAGAATATAATCCTTCTTGTATCTCGATTCGATAAACGCAAAAACATACTCGAAGGGGTAACGTATTTTTGCGAGCATGAAAATCTCTTCCCTAATTGGCGCCTTATCGTTGCTGGGTATTGCAACGATAAAGACAAAGAATATTATGATCGCGTCGCTCAGGCCGCACAAGGTCATCGCGTAGAGGTAAAGGTAAACTTATCAGGATTGAATCTTGAAGCCCTATACAAAAAGGCAAAAATATTTTGGCATGTTATGGGGTTACATATCGATGAAAACACTGATCCATTGAATGTAGAACACTTTGGCATCACGACGGTCGAGGCCATGGCCGCGGGCGCTGTTCCCGTCGTGATAGATAAGGGTGGACAGCGCGAAATCGTCGATGACGGCATCAATGGCTTCCGATGGAAGACGTTGGAAGAGTTGGGGCGTTTGACGCAAAGGCTGATTATGGATCCTGATCTGCGCCTCGCCATGTCGAAAGCTGCGGTGAAAAAAAGCAATACATACTCTATTGAAGCCTTCAACGCAAACATAGATACTATTTTCAGGGAACACAACCTTATCCCAGCGGAATATAGAAGATGAAGACATTCGTGATCAGCCTTCCCAATGCAAATGAACGGCGCACGTTTATGAAAATGCAACTTGAGCATTTAGGGCTCGACTATGAATTTTTTGACGCAATACGCGGCGCAGAATATTTCGACGATCCACGCTGGTACGATGATGTATCTGCTCGAAGGTTAGAGGATCGAAGTTTGCGCCCAGGTGAAGTCGGTTGTGCGTTGAGCCACGCCGCCGTATATGAAGAGATTGTTAAAAGGGGCTTGCCCTGGGCATTAATTCTAGAAGATGACGCTATACTCCATAACGATCTGCCAAGTATTTTAAAAGTTCTTGAAAATGATAAAATTGAGCAAGGCGATGTCATTTTTCTTGAACGTTGTGATCATTATAGGTGGGGTTCAAAACAACCGCTTTGGAAACAATTTTCTATTGTAGATCCTATTTTGGTACGATATGGCAATAATGCTCAATCAGCTGGCTATATTGTCACCGCGAAAGCTGCAGCAGCGATGAGTAAGGTTAACATTCCAGTTCGATTCCCTGCTGATAACTGGGGATACTACAGAAAGTTAGTTCGTTTTAAAGGGATAGTTCCAACGCTCACTCTTATACGGCAAAACACTTCACTGAATAGTCAGACGACAGAGAAAGGCACAAGGCAAGCATTTTATCCATATTCTATATGGACATATCTCTGGTATGGCTTTAAAGTCTATACTCCAATTGGGCGATTGCTTAAACATACAGTAAAGAAAATTCTGGGGCGGGAATGAAAATCATCAAAGTCGCCGGGGGGCTCGGCAACCAGATGTTCCAGTATGCCTTTGCGCGGGCGCTCGAGGCGCGATCGGGCGAGGATGTGTATCTGGACACCTCTACCTACGAGTACATGCCGGCGCACAACGGCTTCGAACTGGGCAGGCTGTTTGCCGTGAAATACAAGGTGGCGCGGGAGGAAGACGTCAGGCGCCTCGGAACGCGCCCGCGCAGCCTTCTTTCCAAGCTGCGGCGCAAATATTGTACGAAACGGACCCACTACATCGACCGCGAGTTTCGCTATGACCCCAAGGTCTTTACGCTGGAAGGCGATCGTTATCTCGAAGGCTATTGGCAGTCCGAGAAGTATTTTGCACCGATCGCCGATAGTCTACGGCGAGAATTCGAATTCATTTCTGATCCTGGACCCCAAAACCGTCAGATACTTGAAGAAGCAGAAAAGGCTTGCAGCGCCAAGACGCCTCGGCGCCACGAGCTCGTGTCGGTCCATGTCAGGCGTGGAGACAGCCTCAAGCTGCAGGAAACGCAGGTGTGCACCGAGGCATACTATCGCAATGCGTTTGGGCTGGCGCGGCAGCGATTTGTTCGACCTCATTTTCTAGTGTTTTCCGACGATCTGTCCTGGTGTCGTGCGAACCTTGGCCTGGGCAAAGACGATGCTACCTTCGTCGATTGGAACCGCGGCGCCGACAGCTGGCGCGACATGTGGCTCATGAGCCGCTGTGGCGGGCACATCATCGCCAACTCCAGTTTCTCTTGGTGGGGGGCATGGCTCGATCCCAATCCGGATAAGCTCGTCATTGTTCCAGACCGCTGGTCCCTTGCACGGCACGGGCCGTTCTCCTACTATCGCTACGATTTCTCCGATATCGTGCCCGAATCCTGGGTAAGGGTACCCGTGGTATGAAAAAGGCCCTCTGCCCGACAGGCTGCTTCCCATGGACAGGAGGGCGGCAATGAGAATTCTGCACGTCGTGACTAACGCTGACCTCGGCGGGGCGCCGCGCGTGGTCACGGAGTTGGCCAACAGGACGGTGCAGGCTGACCACACCTGCGGGGCCGCCACCGTGCCGATTGGTCCCTTCTGGGATCATCTCGACCCGCGGGTGGAGAGGCTTCCTCTGCGCCATCTTCGGAGGAATCTCGACCCGGTGCAGGATTTCGCCGCGCTCTGGGAGCTCACCGCGCTCATCCGCCGGTGGCAGCCCGAGATCGTGCACCTTCATTCCTCTAAGGCAGGCGTCTTGGGACGCCTTGCGGCGCTTCTGGCCTCTTGGGGTGCACCGCGGCGCATTCCTACGGTGTACACCATCCACGGTTTCGACACCATTTTGAAGACTCACCGGAGGTTCCTGCCGCTGGAGCGAATGATGGCGAGAAGAACTTCCGCCGTCGTGCCGGTTTCTGCCTACGACGAGGGGAACCTTCGCAGGGCAGGCGTGAGAGGGAATGTCCGGCTCATCCACAACGGCGCGAGCGACAGGCTTGGCGCCCCTCCTGCTTCTATGGTGGCCGAACGAATCGGGGCAGCACGGGCTCAGGGTGCGACGATCGTCATGAGCATCGCCAGGCTGGAACCTCCCAAACGCTTTGACCTTTTCCTCGAAGTGGCCCGCCGGGCGCCGAAGGATATGCGCTTTTTCTGGATCGGCAACGTTCGGGCTGCGACCAATCTGGACTTGCCCCTCAACGTTGAGATGCTTGGGGAGGTGCCCGAGGCTGGCAACTGCATCAACCTCTGCGACATATTCCTTTTGCTTTCGGACTACGAGGGGCTCCCCATGTCCATTCTGGAGGCTCTGTCCTGCGGCAAGCCCGTCGTGGCCTCGGATGTCGGTGGAATATCTGAAGCATTGGCTCCGGACGCGGGCCTCCTCGTGCCGAATGATCGCGATGCGGTGTTGATGGCGCTTGATCGCTTGACCAACGACCGAGCGCTTCGTGCCCGCATGGGCGCGTCGGCGCGGGCGCGCTACGAACGCTGCTTTTCCGCAGATTCGATGTGGTGCAGGTATCTGCAGCTCTATACCGAACTTTCTCGTTCAGGATCATGAATGGGCTTCCGATTGATGTTACCTCTCACATCGTGATAGATTATTAAAAATATGCCACGAAACCTAAAACGACGACAGTTTTTCATAGCTTTGATCGATGTCCTCCTCATGTACGCGGCATTGTCGCTCTCCCTTGTGGCAAGGAGGGGCAGATCGCTTTCTTTTGAGTACCTTTGGTATCACGTCGTCCACTTCACCCCTCTCTTCGCGCTGTGGCTCGTCATTTTTTATATACTGGGGTTTTACAGGTTGGACCACACTTCCAACACCTACAACTACGTCAAGCTCTTCTCTGCGGGGTTTTTGGCCTCAGGCTTTGTGTCGGTATGTTATTTCTATATCAATCCTGTCGCCTACATCGCCCCTAAGCTGCTCCTTGTCCTGCTGTTCATAATCTATGGGACACTCCTGTGGGGGTGGCGTTACCTCTACGAAAAGCGCTGGGTGCAGAATCAAAAGTACAGAGTCGGCGTCGGTTTTATCGGCATTACCAAAGAAGTCGAACAAATTGTGAGGGAACTCAATCAGCATACGCTGCTGGGGTACGACGCCCGCTTTTTCTTCGATCCCAATTCGGACGAGCGGGGGGAAGGTGGCTGTGGCAGTACCGAGATTGCGCTGCACGACGATGGAGAGGTTGTTGCCGTGGCCGATGGCGGCGCAGGCGAAGACTGTCCTTCAGAAAATGGAGAGGGGAAAATCCGTCGAATCGGCGATGTCTCTGCAATTCGATCCATCATACAAGAAACCAACGTCGACCTCATTGTCATAGCGGCCGGGCAACGTTCGCTTTCGCCCGAACTCATCAGAGAGCTGTACGGCCTTTTGGACATCAAGGTCCGATTCATGCACCTGCCGGATTTCTATGAAATGATTTTTAGGCGCGTGCCGATCAACGCCATCAACGAATCGTGGTTTTTGGAGCATGTCGACATGAGGGCCGTCATGCCGTACGAAACAATAAAAGCAATATTCGACCGGATTCTGGCTGCTCTTTTGTTGCTCATCTCTTTGCCCTTCTTCCCGATCATCGCGCTGGGCATCAAGTTGGAGAGTAAGGGGCCCGTATTCTTCAAACAGAAGCGCGTGGGGCGCAACGGCAGGCCTTTTACGATGATCAAATTCAGGACCATGCGGGAAGAGGGGAACGACTTTGCTCCGACAGAGGAAGGCGACGGGCGCATCACCAAGTTCGGTTCTTTTCTGAGGTCCACCAGAATCGATGAAATTCCTCAGGCACTGAACATCCTGAGGGGCGAAATGAGCTTTATCGGACCTCGCCCCGAACGGCCCGAGATAGCCCAGAGGCTTGCCGAGGCAATTCCGTATTACCAGCAGCGCCACCTCCTCAAACCCGGCGTGACCGGCTGGGACCAGGTCTGCGGCGAATACCATTCCCCTTCGATTGCCGACACCAAAAAAAAACTGCAGTACGATCTGTATTATCTCAAAAACATATCATTTTCGCTCGACGTCTCGATTTTTTGTAGGACTATCTTGACGATGATACGACGAAAGGGCCGCTGAACAGACGAAAGAACATGAAAAAACACATTTTTTTTGTCGTTGCCATGCTCTGCTGGCTCATTCTTGCGCTTCCGGCATTGGACATACGCGGCGGCTTGCTCTTCACCGCGCAAACCGATGCTGCCAAGCCCACCACGACATCTCGTTCGCTCTGGGGAGGTTTCGTGGGAAGCGTGTATCAGAAGCTCGGGGACTTCGAGTTTCTCTGGTCCGCCCGGGTGGACAACGAGGGGAAATACCCGCAGGAAGCTCTGGCGGGGCTGTCAGGCACCCTTTCCTACTATGCCGAGGATTCGGGGCTCCGGTATAGCCACGATGGCATCGGCATCACCTTAGGGAAATTCGCCAATTACGACATGATCGATTCGCCTTATTCGCTCTTTGTCTCCAGCGCAGGCAACCAGGCGATGATGGGAGAAATCAGCCTGGAACGGGGAACCTTCTTCTATACCGACCGCTGGGTCGGCCTGAACCACAACCTTCAGAGCGGCCTCTACTATACGGCATCCGACAAAGATCTGTGGCCTTGCTCGACGAAGACGCAAGAAAATCTCTACCGCGACCGGGGCCTCGTGCTGAAGACCTTCGGCCTTCGGTTCGGCCGGCTGCGCATAGGCTATCAGGATGCGCTCCTCTATACGGGGCAATACTTTAACATCGACGCCTTCGCCATTCCGGCCCCCGGATGGCTGGTGCAATATGCCGCCAGTGCAGCAGGGAGGCCTTGGACTAGCGCAAGTGACATGAATTCTCTCATGGGCTTCTTCGCGGACTACACCGAAGACTCCTGGTACGTATACGGCCAAGTACTCGTCGATGATGTGAACCTGGATCCGATTCTCGATCCGAGTGCCCAGAACTATGCCCCCAACAAACTCGCAGCTTCCTTGGGTGGAAGGCTGGACACTACAGCGGGAACATTCGGCCTCTACCTCGCGGGGGCGACCCGCTACACCTTCGAATCGGTCCGCAACGAGTTTTATTCCTACACTTACTATCCGGGCAGCGCCGTCATCTCCGAGGATGCGCTGGTGGGCATCCCAATGGAAGACCTGATGATCGGCTACATCAACGGTGAAAACAATTTCGCCGCAATGCTCACGTGGAAGAAGGCCTTTCCGATCGCCACCATCAATAGTTCTCTGGAATTCAAGCTGACGGGTGCGCAATCTCCCGCCAACCCATGGCACGACCAGGTGGGCTTCACCTCCAGCGACTGGTTCCGTTGGCTGGACGACCCCGTGCTCGAAAAAAAGCTCACGCTCAAGCTGGGCGCCTCTCGATCCTTCGGTCGCATGACGGTGTGGGCGAAAGCCACCGTGGGCTATGTCTGGAACCGCCTTGCGCTTGAGAGCGTCACCGCTGCGGATTCGGACACAGACTCGAACGGCGAATATCTGACCGAAGCCGACGGCAGCGAGCCCTACTGGCGGCCATCCGACCAGTCGACGTGGTTCGGCGCCATCTCGGTCGGCCTAAAGTACAGCTTCACCCCCTGAACACTCACTCCGTCGTTCCGACGCCAAGCCGCTGCACAAGCCCAAACGACACACTGAATACCGCGGTATTTGCGCTCCTCCAGTCCAGCGAAACCGCGGACCGGAAGAGCGTCGAATGCCACAGCATGTATTCGAAGGAGATGTCCGTGTGTGCAGAATAGCTGACGGGGCTCTGCGGTCCGAGCCAGTTGTCCGCATAAGGGGCAGCGTAGGTGGTCTCGTCCGATTCGGCACCGAGTATCATGAAATAAGCTCTCCAAGAGGCGGCGATGTGGGACTTCGCATAGGCGAGCCGCGCCGAAAACATCATCCGGTCCGGGCCGAGGGGATACGAAAACCATGGCTCCACTATCTGCCACCCCAGATTGTTCGACTGAAGAAAATATCGCGAAAAATATGCCTCGTTGGGAGCGCTCGAACTGCGTCGGTAGAGGTAGGTCGACGCCCAGTACCACTCCAGAGAGGCAATAAGCTCACCTTGGAGATGGGAAGGACCTATGCTGGTCGCATAGTCTTTCCTGAAAAAGCGAGGGCGAAAATAGTCCAGAGCCGGCAGTATTGCCCACTCGAGTCCCGCATGGAAGCCGAAGGCGTTGGGATTCGAAGAAGAAGATTCAGAGGCAAGTCTGAAGTCGTCCACGAGCGCTTCCCCATACAGGCGGAGGGTGGCAACAGGTCTCAGCTCAGCATCGAGCTGGGCCATGACGTTTGACTTTCCCGCAAAAAGATGGTGATATACGAGGAAAGGCCCGATATCCTGAAAGTCCAGTGCATTCCTGGCCACGAGGTTATATTCGGAGAAACCCAAGGACCAGACGGGAAAATCCAGCTGGAGTCGATGCATGAAAAGGTACTTTCCGTCGTCCGATCGATTTTGAACATTGATCGCAAGAAAATCGTAATCCGTGGAACCGGACCCGAGCCGTGCCGAGAGACCTCCTAAGGCATGATCGTACCAAGGATTTTGTCCCGAAACCGTCAGAGAATAGTGGCCGGGGCCGAGATTGATGGCCCTCCTGCCGAGCGAAAAATGCCAGCCCTGCCCTTCTCCCTCGAGGAAGCCGACGCTCGGATAGTTGGTGGCGGAACAGAATATCTTCCCGTCGTGAGAGATAGGCAGGTTCGTCAAGGATCCTCCCACGAGCAGTTCGCCTGGGTCCTGCTGGAGTTCAACCGACATAGCCGCACGCAGGGGTCCCGTGCGCACTTGGAATCCGAGAGAGGCAAGCGCGGGCCGCGCATAGAACCACGCGAGGTCGTCGGGGCTCACCTTATCAGAGGTGCTCAAGGCAGGGCGGTTGGTCCACTCCACAAGCGGGGCAATGTCGAACCAAAGTCCGGCGGAGCTCTGACCGAGGCGGCCCGTGGCGGGCTCGGCCGCGCACGCGAGCATTACGGCGGCGCCCAGCAAACTCGCGCACAGCACCGCTTTCAACGCGGCGTGGCGGGCATAGTCCACAAAAGTCTTCATCGCAACGCCTTTCGCAATTGGCAGGCCGTACACGGATTACAGCGAATACGAGATGCCGGCCGTCAGCTGAAGATCATGTATGGGCGCATTGGTGCTTACGTTGCCCGGATTTTTGATGTAGATGTAATCTGCCTCAAGGTAGACGTCGAGGTTCTTCACGATGGTGTATCCCCCCTTGAGCCCCACGATCGTCGTCATGCTGGCAGCGTTGCGCGTAGTGCTCGCGCTCAGGTCCCCGTTGTTGCCCGTATCGTGGTGTGTCGTCGGCGTGGAGACGTTGAGGCTCGCGTCCGAGACATCCGTCCAGAGGGTCCACTTGTCGTGCGTCCCGTGCATCATAAAAAGGAAATTCGCCGAGGCATACCATTTGCCGAACTGTTTGTAGCCGAGCGTGGCGTTGTAGACGATCGCATCGCAGCCGTACCGGTACCCCATAAATTGTTCCGTATACGAAATGCCGAACGCGTTTGAAAACATCCGCAGGGCCACGACGTAGTTGAGGCCTGGGTCGCCTAGGGACTGAGTCGTATTTGTGCCGTAGCGCAGATAGAGATAGGGGTCGGTCAGCGCCCACTCGAGAGAGCCGAAGAACATGCCGGTGCCGAAGGGATACCGCCCTTTGGCCCCGACCATATAGCCGAAAGCGGAGGGGAGAGCTCCGGATTCGCCAGGAAGCGGCTCGCCAGGAAGCGAAAATTCGTCGACGACCAGCTGCCCGTAGAGGTTAACGTACGAAACAGGCGAATAATTGAGTTCGGCCGACAGTATGGAATTGGCGTTGCCCCGGATGTAATAATCGTGAAAAATGGAAGTCGGACTCAGTATTCTCAGGTCCAACGTGTTGTCGGCGGACTGGTACATGATACCCTCTGTGAGGGCAAATCCGACCTTGTTCTTGAACATAGTCCATTCGAGCCTGTGTGCCATGAACATCTTGAGGCCAGAGATGGGCGTCGATTGGGATGATTTCGACTGCCCCGACTCGTTGATGTCGGTATATGCCCCCGTCGTCGAGTCTATGATGGGATAATAGTTTCCAGGATAGGGGAAAAACGACGTCAAGAACGTATATTTGAAATTCTTCGTGTACGTGGTGATGCGCCCCATGTTGTGGTAGAGAATCTGATCGCCGATCACAAAGTTGCCCGACTCGCCGGGGCCCCAGGAAAGCCGCTCGCGTCCAAACTCGGCGCTCCATCCATCGCCGCCAAAGGCTCCGAACGCGCGGTAGGGAATATTAAAATCCAGGTCCTCCATGACCGCTGGCGGAACGAGAGGAATATTGGTCGTCAGCGCATACTGACCAAACAGCGTCGACGTGTAGCCGTCCGTAGAATTCCAGCCGTTATAAAGATTATTCCCTACTGTCAAGGCGGAATAGCCGTAAAAGTGCTCGCCAGGCCAAGTTTCAAGGCGTATATCCAGCAAGGGTTTGCGCTCGGCGAAACCCCGGACCCAATCGGATTCGTCCGTAAAATCCGTGGTGTTGGTGTGGTAATAGGCCTCAGCACTGGCGGTGAGCCCAAACTTAAAGGCCTTTGTGTCGCGGTGCAATTCCGTCGACGCATACTGATAGGCGGCCAGCGTGCCTCCGGAGAGCCTACCTGTGTCGACTTTATCGAGCATCTTGAGAAGCTCATCCGCGCTCCACGGCCCCGTCGTCGAAGGGAGCGCAAGCCCCTGACTGATGTAGAGCGCGGTAATCGCCTGATAGACATCGGAATCGATGGGGTAGATTTTCTGAACATTCTTTCCAGGTTCGGGGAAAGCCGACACACAGACAGATGCGGCAAGCACGAGCGCGAGGATGCCCTTTCTCATGCGACTTCTCCTCAACATGGTAGTGCGTAATATTAATAATTTTACATCGTCCATATCGCCCCATGCAAGCACCAGGCAGGACCCGTTATACCAGACGACCTCGTAGACCTTTGCGCAAATTTGCCGTACGCCCCTGGGGAGCGAACCAGGCAAGGGCCCCGATGGGGGTATCGTCGGAAAGGCTGGCGTGGACAAAGTTCTATTTGACAGAATCGAAAAGTCGCTCTATACTGTGCGTGTACGTTACCGCAACTGCTGGTCCGTCTGACCAAAGGCTAGGTTGTGCACGTCATCTTCGTGAGGGAGGTACACAGAAGCATGACCGTCCGCGAAATTGCCGAGAAGGCAGGTGTCTCGATCGGTACCATGGACCGCGTATTGCACAATCGCGGCCGGGTCTCGCCCGAGACGAAAGCCTCGATCCTCTCCATCATCGAGCAGTCGGGGTACACGCCCAACCCGATCGCCAGACACCTGAAGCTCAACAAAAAGTACCCCTTCGCGGTGATCATGCCGGCATCGGACGAGGACTCCGGGTACTGGCGCATAGCTTGTGCCGGCATCCAAAAGGCACAGAAGGAGCTCGCTGCTTTCGGGGTGAGCGTCAAGCGCTTCGAATTCAACCGCTATGTGCGTGCCTCCTTTGCGAAGGCCATGGCTGCGTTCGACCCGCTGCAGTTCGCGGGCCTCCTCATCGCGCCGGTCATCCCTGACGAGACGACGGCGCTGCTGGGGCGTTTGCCCGCCGACTATCCTGTCGTATTCTTCGATGCCCAGATCCCCACCTTCAAACCCCTGACGCGCATCGGACAGAATGCGTACCAGAGCGGGCTTCTGGCAGGGCGCCTCTTGGAAGCATTTTCTAGTCGCCGTGGCCCCTACATCATCGTCAGCACCCACAGCGAAGACTACCATATCCGCAGGCGCATCGAAGGCTTTAGGGCCTATTTTGAAGGCCGCCCCTACGAAGTGCATCTTCGGGAATGCTTCGACATCGAACACCACGAAAAGCGAAGACACTTCGTCCGCCTTCTTCTCCAGGAATTTGCTTCCATCGACGGGGTCTTCGTGACCAACGCATCGGTCCACGGAATCGCCGCGGACCTCAACACGAGGCCAGGCCAGCAGCACATCACGGTGGTCGGCTACGACCTCGTGCCGGAAAACATAAAGCAGCTCGAAGCGAAAAGCATCGACTGCATCATCTCCCAAAGGCAGGAACAGCAGGGCTATCAGGGCATCTATCAGCTGTACCGCTCTGTGGTGCTCGGTCAGTCAGTCGAACCGGAGGTCGAGATGCCGATTGATATTTACCTGAGAGAAAATTTGCCGACTGAGCCTCATGCTGAGCTGCAAAAGGCCGAAGCACACGCGTCCAAACACAGTGAATCCTGCCCCTGTCAGGGGGCTTGAGAGAATCAAGGAGGTAGATATGAAAAAGCTACTGGTTTTTGTGCTGGCGATGTTGGTTCTTCTGCCCTTCGGAGCTTTCGCCCAGAAAAAACCTGTCTTCGTGATGGTGCCCAAGGGGGTACATCCCTACTATGAACCTTGCTACGAAGGCTTCAAGGCCGCCGCGGCAAAGTACGGGGTGACTGTCGAGAAGGTCGATCCCCAGAAATTCGAGCTGCCGCTGCAAGTCAAGGTCATTGAAGACCTGATCGCCCGCAAGGTGGACGGAATCGCCATCTCTGCGCTCGACGATGCAGGCCTCGTGCCGGTCATCGCGGATGCCATCAAAGCGGGCATCAAGGTCATCACCTTCGATGCTCCAGCCCCTTCGAGCGCAGCCCTCACGTACATCGGCACAGACAACGAGACGGCAGGCTATGAGGCTGGCAAAAAAATGGCCGAACTCATGAACAAGAGCGGCGACATCATCATTCTGCAGGGAGGCCTCGGTGCCGCAAACCTCAACCTGCGCACCAAAGGGTTCAAGCGCGCGATCAGCGAAGTTGCCCCCAAGATCAAGGTCCTCGATGTAGTCGATGTCCAAGGAGACTTTGCCGTTGCCACCAACAAAACTGAGGCGATTCTCCAGACCTATCCGAACCTGAAGGCGATCTTCGCGGTTTCCGCGGAGGGAGCACCTGCGGCCGCCAATGTCCTTAAGCAGCAGAAAAAAGCCGGCAAAATTCTCCTCGCAGGCTTCGATGACCTCAAAGACACTCTCGAGGGCATCAAGGACGGTTCGGTGGCCTTCTGCCTCGTACAGAAAACCTACAAGATGGGCTGGCTCTCCGTCGAAAAGCTCCTCGACGCGATGAACGGCAAACCGATCCCCAAGGTGATCGATACGGGCGTTCTCTTTGTCACCAAGAGCAACGTGAACACCTACATGGAAGAGATGAAGAAGGAATTCGCTCAATAATCATTGTAAAATAAGCGTCGTGTGAGAAGGCAGTGCCGCAGATTGTGGCACTGCCTTTACAAAAAAGGAAGCTATGATGGCTCAAGAACAGAAATCGCTCATCGCTCGATTTTTTTCGTACCGCGAATCAGCGATATTTTTGGCGCTGATCCTGTTGATGATCGCGGTGACGGTATTCGCGCCGAATTTCATAAGTGGCTCTAACCTCTATCTTGTCTCCAGACAAATCTCGTTCGTCGCGATCGTGGGTTTTGGAGAATTGTTCGTCATACTGACTGGAGGCATCGATCTGTCGGTCGGATCCATCATGGGGCTGTCCGGCGTGATCTCCGCGCTCGCGATGGCCGGCCAAGAGCCGATCTGGTTCAGCGTGCTTCTGGGGCTCATCACCGGCATTGCGTGTGGGCTTCTCAATGGGGTACTGATCTCATATGTCCGGATCGCGCCCTTCATTGTGACCCTCGGCATGCAGTCTTTCGCGAGGGGGGTCATCCTCATTATTACGAAAGGCTGGCCGGTCACCAATATCCCCAAACCATTTTTGGCCGTAGGGCAGGGAGATTTCCTCGCCCTCCCCATCCCGCTCTGGATGACGATTTTTCTGGGTCTAATTGCGCACTTTGTGCTGTCCAGAACGACCTTCGGACGGCGGACCTACGCCATCGGTGGCAATGAGCAGGCAACTTTTCTTTCGGGCATCAATGTGAAGAAGATCAAGGTGTTTCTGTATATGATTTCGGGTTTCATGGCCGCCATAGTAGGGATAGTCCTCGTCGCGCGATTCAACTCGGCACAGGCCGACACGGGTTCAGGCTGGGAACTCGACGCAATCGCAGCCGCAGTCATTGGCGGCACCTCACTGTCAGGGGGGAGTGGAAGCATCCTCGGGGTCATCATCGGCGCTGCGATAATGGGCGTCATCCGCAATGGTCTTGTGCTCATGCGCGTTTCGGCCTACTGGCAGACCGCGGTGATCGGTGTCATCATCGTGCTCGCGGCCGTACTCGACAGGATCAAGAACAAATAAGGAAGAATGCCATGGCTGAACCGCTTTTGCAGCTGAAGAAGATATGCAAAAGTTTCCCCGGCGTCAAAGCTCTCGACGAGGTCGATTTCTCCATTCAGGAGGGCGAGGTCGTCGGGCTACTTGGAGAGAATGGTGCAGGGAAGAGTACGCTCGTAAAAATCATTTCCGGTGTCTATATGCCAGACTCAGGAGATATGATCTGGCACGGGAATAAATTCACTATAAAATCCATCATGGATGCCCAGGAGAGAGGCATCACGATCATCTTCCAGGAACTTAACAACTGTCCTAACCTTTCTGCCCTTGAAAACCTGTTTCTCGGCCGCGAAATCCGCTCCAAGACAGGAGTCGTCGATTTTCGCGCGATGAAAAAAAAGGCCCAGGAGATATTCTCGTACCTCGATGTACAAATTCCCCTCAGCACCCCTGTCGGCAAGCTGTCGGTGGCCCTTCAGCAGATGGTAGAGATCGGTAAGGCCCTCCTCACCAAGGCAAAACTCATCATCATGGACGAGCCGACAAGCTCCCTCACCGAAAAAGAAACCAGAAAGCTCTTTCAGATCATAAAGGAACTGAAGGCCAAGAACATCGCAGTCATCTTCATTTCGCACAAGCTCGAAGAAGTTTTCGAGGTGACGGACAGGATCGTCGTACTGCGCGACGGCAAGCACGTAGGCGAACTCGAGACGTATTCCGCAACGAGAGATTCGCTGGTATCCCTCATGGTGGGACGTGAAATCCAGTCGTTTTTCTCAAGCCGAAGCAAGACGGCGGGGACAGAGGTTTTGTTGAAAGTTGAGGACTTCTCCGGTCCACCCAACGTGCAAGGAGTGAATTTCGAACTGCATGAAGGAGAGATACTGGGGCTCGCAGGACTCATCGGTGCGGGGCGAACAGAACTTGCGCTCCTCATGTTTGGCGCCGAGCAGAAGACTTCAGGCAGAATGTTTCTGCGGGGGAAAGAGATACACGTACGTTCTCCGTGGCAGGCAATCGGACACGGCATCGCGTACCTCTCCGAAGACCGAAAGACGAAGTCCCTCATCCTCCCCATGAGGGTCAGGGAAAACATCACCATGTCGATCCACAGCGCCCTCTCGGGCTTCCTCGGTGTTCTGAACATGAAAAAGGAGCGCGAGATCGCCGATTCTTTCGTCAGGCTGCTCGAAATCAAGACGAGCGGGCTCGATCAGGTGGTGAACAATCTTTCAGGAGGAAACCAGCAGAAGGTAGTGGTCGCGAAATGGCTGGCGACAAAGCCGTCGATTTTGATCCTGGACGAACCCACGAGGGGCATCGATGTGCACGCGAAGGCGGAGATACACAAGCTCATCACCGACCTTGCAGACAAGGGCACGAGCATCATCCTCATCTCCTCAGAACTCCCAGAGATCGTCGCGCTGTCGGACCGCGTCCTGGTGATGCACGAAGGGAGAGTGTGTAAGGTGCTGGACAAAACGGAGATTTCGCAGGAAAACATCATGGGGGCCGTCTTTGCAGGCTGAATTAAGCGACAAGGAAGCCGGCAGAGATCGAGGCGGATCTCACTTTTATCTTTGAGGAGACACCATGAACGACAGAGAAACAATGTACGTCATCGGCATCGATTACGGGACGGACTCGTGCCGCGCCGTGGTCACCAATGCGCGGAACGGCGAGGAAATCGCGAGCGCCGTGGCGCGGTATCCCCGCTGGGCAGAGGGGCGGTACTGCGATGCGGCCAAGAATCAGTTCCGTCAGCATCCTCAGGACTATGTCGATTCGCTGCTCGCCGTGATGGACGAACTCGCGGCGAATACGGGAGAAGAGGTGCTGCCCTTCGTGCGGGGAATCGCCATCGATACGACGGGTTCCACGCCTTGTTTGATAACGCCGGATGTAACGCCGCTCGCAATGCTCCCGGAATTCGCCGACGATCCGAATGCGATGTTCATGCTCTGGAAGGATCATACGGCGACCGAGGAGGCATTCGAGATCAATGATCTCGCACACTCGTGGAAGGTCGACTTTACGATGTACGAGGGAGGGGTGTACTCCTCGGAGTGGTTCTGGGCAAAGTTGCTGCACGTCGCGAGGACAGCCCCAAAGGTGATGGCCGCGGGCGCCTCCGTGATCGAACACTGCGACTGGATGCCTGCCTTGCTCACGGGAGTCCGATCCCTCGGCGACATAAAACGGAGCAGGTGCGCGATGGGGCATAAGGCCATGTGGCACCAGAGCTTCGGCGGTTACCCTTCCGACGAATTTTTGGCCAGGCTGCACCCCGAGCTGGTCAGGATAAAAAAGACCCTGGGGTCTGAGACGTGGACGAGCGACAATATCTTCGGACACCTCACCGCCGAATGGGCCCAGCGGCTGCACCTGAAGCCAGGGATTCCTGTGGCAGTGGGGGCCTATGACGCCCACATGGGGGCGGTGGGCGGTGGCGTCGAACCTGGGGTGTTCATTAAGGTCATGGGGACGTCGACCTGCGACATGATCGTCGGCCCACCCTCGGCAGGAAAAGAGCACTTGGTGAAGGGTATCTGCGGGCAGGTCGACGGCTCTATCATCCCGGGAATGCTCGGATACGAGGCGGGCCAGAGTGCATTCGGCGATGTGTACGCATGGTTCAAAAACCTCCTCATGTGGCCAATCGATCACGTTCTGCCCAAAGAGTCCATCCCGGTGGCCGTCAGGGAAGAAGCGGAGCGCAGAATCATGCCCGCGCTCGAAAAAGCGGCGAGCGCCATCGAGCCGAAGGCCTCGGGGCTCCTCGCCCTCGACTGGCTCAACGGCAGGCGCACGCCGGACGCCAACCAAAAGCTCAAAGGCGCGATCATAGGGCTCACCCTCGGGACTACGGCGCCGATGATGTATCGCGCGCTCATAGAGGCCACTGCCTTTGGAGCTCGCGCCATCGTGGAACGCTTCGTCGAAGAACACATCGACATCCAGAAAATCCGGGCCATAGGCGGCGTCGCGCGCAAGTCTCCCCTCGTCATGCAGATTGTGGCCGACGTGCTCGGCAAGCCCATCGAAATTGTGGCGAGCGATCAGTCGGTGGCGCTGGGGGCCGCGATGTTCGCCGCAGTCGTGGCCGGCATCTACGCCTCTGTGCCCGAGGCGCAGGCTGCGATGCGTCCGGCGATCGAGGCCGTGATACTGCCGCAGCAGGACCACGCCGAGGTCTATAATCAGCTCTATCAGGAGTATAAAAAGCTCGGTGCATTCATCGAAAGGGAGTTCACATGAAAACATATCCATCGCACAAATTTTGGTTCATCGTAGGCAGCCAGCTGCTCTACGGTCCAGGCACGCTCGAGCAGGTCAGCGCGCACGCCAGAATCATGACGGACTTTTTCAACCAGAGCGATGTGATACCGGCCGCCGTGATCCAGCCCGGCATCGCGACCTCGCCCGAGGACATCGTCGCGCTGTTCAGAAAGGCCAACGCCGATCCGGAATGTGCTGGAATCATCACGTGGATGCACACCTTTTCCCCTTCCAAGATGTGGATTCAGGGGCTTATGGAGAACCAGAGGCCCCTTCTGCACCTGCACACGCAGTTCAACCGCGACATCCCATGGGATTCCATCGATATGGATTTCATGAACCTGAACCAGTCGGCGCACGGGGACAGGGAGCACGGGTTTATTCACGCGCGCCTTCGGACTGCGCGGAAAGTTGTGGTCGGCTACTGGCAGGATCCCGAGGTGCTGGCGCGGATCGGCGCGTGGATGCGGGCGGCGGTGGCCTTTGCAGACGGCAAGGCGCTGCGCGTGGCGCGCCTGGGCGACAACATGCGCGAAGTCGCGGTCACCGAGGGGAACAAGGTGTCAGCCCAGATCCAATTCGGCTGGCAGGTGAACGGCTATGGGGTCTCAGAGGTCGCGCAGCGCCTGTCTTCGGTGACGGAAAAAGAAATCGATGCGGCGATGCAGGCATATGAGGCGCGCTACGATATCGCGCCGGAAGTCCGCGCCAACGAGGGCACAATGCGGAAAGTGCGTGAGCAGGCCGCCATCGAGTGTGCACTCCGACGCTTTCTCGCCGAGACCGGCGCAAAAGCCTTCACCACCACATTCGAGGACCTCGCGGGCCTTCCGCAGTTGCCGGGGCTGGCCGTCCAGCGCCTTATGGAAGAAGGCTTCGGGTTCGGCGCCGAGGGGGACTGGAAGACGGCCGCCCTCGTGAGGGCGATGAAGGTGATGGGCGAAGGACTTTCGGGCGGCACCTCGTTCATGGAGGACTACACGTATCATCTGGAACCGGGAAACGAGATGGTGTTGGGCGCCCACATGCTCGAGGTCTGCCCCTCGATTGCGGCGGCTAGGCCACGCATCGAAGTGCACCCTCTCTCGATCGGTGGCAAAGACGATCCGGCGCGGCTCGTCTTCGACGCGAGGTCTGGAACGGCGCTCGCTGCGACGGTGCTCGATTTCGGGGATTCGTTCAGGCTCGTGGTGAACGAAGTCGAGGCTGTATCCCTATCCCACTCCATGCCCAAACTGCCGGTGGCACGGGCGCTGTGGAAGCCCCTGCCCGATTTCAAGGGGGCCCTCGAGCTCTGGCTGCTCGCCGGAGGCGCGCACCACACGAGCTTCTCATACGCGGTCACCGCGGAGATGCTGGAGGATTGGGCGCGGATGGCAGGCACCGAGTGCCTACTGATCGGGCGACAGACATCGGTCCCCGAGCTGCGCCGCCAGCTCGAGCGAGAGCGTCTCTATCGCCGGTGAACCGGCGATATTCTGGCGAAAGAGGTGCGCGCCATGACCATAAACGTACGAGAACTTAAGACGTTGCGAGAAGAGGTGCTTGAGGCCAATCTGGCGCTGTCGCGCCTGGGGCTTGCCCTCTTCACGTGGGGGAATGCGAGTGCCATAGACAGGGAACGCGGCCTCGTCGTCATCAAGCCGAGCGGCGTTCCCTACGAGACGATGACCGCGGAGGACATGATCGTCGTCGACATGGAGGGCCGCCCTGTAGGCGGCGGTCTAAAGCCCTCCTCCGACCTTCCGACCCACCTGGCGCTCTACAAGGCTTTTCCCCTCGCTGCAGGCATTGTGCACACGCACTCGACCTACGCCACCGCATGGGCGCAGGCGGGCCTCGACCTGCCTGCGGAAGGCACGACGCACGCCGATCACTTCTACGGCCCCGTGCCCTGCACCCGATGCCTCGGCGACGCCGAAATCGCCGGCGACTACGAGCGCGAGACCGGCAACGTGATCGTCGAAACATTCAGAAACCGTGGAATCGACCCGGCATCTGTCCCCGCGGTCCTCGTGCACTCGCACGGCCCTTTCTGTTGGGGCACCTCCGCGATGGACGCCGTGCACAACGCCGCGGTCCTCGAGAATGTCGCAAAGATGGCGATACTCTCGCGCATGGCGCTGGGCAGAGCTCCTTCGCCGATGCAGCAGAGCCTCCTGGCCCGCCACTTCGAGCGCAAGCATGGAAAGAATGCATATTATGGGCAGAAATAGGGGCGCCGCCGCGGCTTGGCCGTGGGTCTTTATAATGTGCAGGCACTGTGAGTACTAGGGATATTTAAGTTCGTAACAGTAGGCCTCCTGTGGTGGCCCCCCTTAGGCATAGACTTTATAGTCTATGCCTATTTTCCAACGTTCGATTGTGGAGCCACAGCCCTGCATCGGCGCTCACCATCATCCGAAATAATCCACGTGGCGGCAGATTTCACTGACAATGGTTTCTTTCCGTTCCTCAATCGCCCGTTTATTGATCTCAAAAAGATTATTCCCTTTTGTATCGATGGAAACGATGAGGGGACCGAATTCCTTTACTCGCAGAATCCACATGGCTTCCGGCATGCCCAGGTCTAGCCACTCGACGGACTCGACCTCTTCCACACAGGTGGCGGCCAGGACGGCGCACCCGCCCGGGAAGACCGCGTGAATCGCCTTATAGATTCGACAGCCTTCGGTCGTCTGCGGTCCCATGCCGCCCTTGCCGACGATCAGCTTGAGCCCGGTGCGTCGGATAAACTCCTTTTCATACGCCTCCATCCGCATGCTCGTCGTCGGCCCAATGGAAACAACCTCATATCGCACCGGCTTCTCTTGTATTTTCTTCATGATCGGCCCCGCATGGAAAATAGCCTTCCCTGCAAGGTCCACGGGGAGCTCTCGGTCCTGTTTCAAAAGACGATGGTGCACATCGTCCCGCGCCGTCACCAGATGTCCATCCAAATATATGATGTCGCCGACGGAAAGACTTTCGATGTCGGCATCAGAGATCGGCGTTTGGAGGACTATTTTGCTCATATCTTGGCTCCTCTGTGAGAGATGACCTCGTAGCCCATTGAGGCATCGATGCGTATCAGCGCTCTTCGGTGGGCCCAGCATCCCGTGGAAAGCCCCACTGCGATCGTCGCAGGATGCCGTGCCGCCTGCTCGATGTGCACGCCCATCACCGAGCTCCTCCCCGAAAGGCCTCCTGGCCCGATGTGAAGGTCATTCAAGCCTTGCTCTATGCGAGCTTCCAGTTCGGCACCGCGAGGATTGCTGTTGTGAGAACCGAGGGGCCGCAGGAGCGCCTTCTTTGATAGTTTTGCGGCGACTTCTACGGAGCCGGCGATGCCGATCCCCACCAAGAGAGGCGGACAGGCGTTGATCCCGTAGGATGTGATCTGATCGAATACGAACTTCACTACCCCTTCATAGCCTTCCAGCGGCATGAGGACCTTGGCCGTGCCTGGCAGGCTGCAGCCGCCCCCAGCCATGTAGCAGTATATCTCAACATCGTCCCGGTTCGGCATGAGCTCCCAATCGATCCAAGGAACACGAGTACCCACATTGTTGCCGGTGTTCTTCTCGTCGAAGACCTCCACGGCATTGGGGCGCAGCGGCGCAATCTCCGTGGCTTTTTTTACGGCTTCACGCAGGCCATCCTCGATTTCGTCGATCAGGGGGAACTTTGTACCCACTCGCACAAAATATTGTATGACACCCGTATCTTGGCAGACGGGACGACTCAGTGCATCTGCCATTTTTAGATCATCGAACATTGCCGTATAGATGACCTTGGCCATCTGGCTGTCTTCCCGGTCGCCAAGCTCCTTTAGTTTCGTACGCACGTCGTCCGGCAGATGTTTGCTGGAATAGGCCGTGAACCTGGCCATGATATCGATGAACGTGTCCCGCGCCTGCTCTCTCTCCATCTCCGCTCCCCTTTCTTAACCTCTCTGTCAAGATTCAAACATCGAATATCTCCCAACACAAGGGTGTCCACAGGCAACTGGATGAACGCCAGATATACTCTTCTTTTTCCCACTATCCCCCAGGGTTGTTCAGCTTACTTTTTCAGGTCGGCCAAAGGTTTTAAAAACACCCCTGCCTCATAGCTCCCCATGACGAACTTGTAAGGCGTCGCGCTCGAGGTACAGAGGTACTTCACATTGTGGCCGCTGCCCGATGGATAGATGCTGACGCTGACTTCGTGATCGCCGAGGCCTAGCGTCACGGTAGTTGGCGCCACATTCGGGAGTGAGGCGTCGTCCGCAAGCCATGAGTCCGCGGTGAGCTCGATCAGGCTCTTGACCCATGCAGCAGCTTTGTCGGGGTCTATTGATATGGCGCTGCTCTTTGCGGTCGCCGTGTGGGAGATAGCTTCTGCGCTTCTCTGCTTCCCATCCGACGCAAGGGCCCAGGCCGCAGGGCTGCCGACCTTTTCCAAAGTCCAAGTGCCCGCTGGACCGCTCACGGTGATCTTCGAAATGTCATCGTATTTCACGCTGTACACCACCTTGCTGCGCAGCTCGTCGACATTCACGCCGAACGTGGTCCGCAGCGTTCCTGAGGCGAGGTAAATCTCGCGTCCGCCTTGAAGACGGATGTAGGTCTGCGAAGCGGTCGGCGCATCCTTGCCCACGACGAGGGTGCGCAGCTCTTTGCCGCCCTTCAGGGCCTTGACCGTAATGGCGTTCGCTCCGTCGAGGCCGTAGCGCGCGAGTACGGCATCGTCGCTGGTCTTCGCCACGGCGTCGAGGACCTTGATGGCCTCAATCGACGCTGCGATGCGCTGGGCCGTGGACGCGTCCGCGGGGTATTGTGCATCCCCGACAACCCAGGAGCCGTCCTTGAGCGCGAGCCTCACACTGTCGGCACCATGTGCGATAACGATGGTATCGGGCGCTTCCGAGAGCTTCATTTCACGGACAGAGCCTCGTGGCGGAGTCAAGATTTGGACGACAAGAAGCACGATCAATACCGCAATCGCGGAGAGCAGAGCTATCTTTCGAGGTTTCATTGTTCAGCCTCCTGCGGATTTTCAACGGGATTGTATCTTCGCCGTATGCGCTCGCGGCGCCTGGCGCGGGCGCGCCACACGATAAGCCCGGCCGCCGCCACCAGAATTGTGAGTCCAAACTCATTGAAGAACGTTGCCGCGACGGCTGCGCCGCTGTTCTTGCCGCTGAGTCTACTCAGCGAGAGCCCCTTGGTGCGCATCGTGCAGAAATCGGCCGCACCGCTCATGTAGTCGACGACATTTCGTACAAAGAGCGCCACTGGCTGCGATCCATTCTGATCGATGAGCTGGGGGCCAGTGAGCTCCGAAGAGCCCGTCACGAAAATTTTCCCAGGCAGGACGCTTTCGGCGAGGTGTGTGGAAGATGCGAGAGAACCTGCGTTTCCCGATTCCCCCTCGAAAGCTGCGCCACCGCCCGCGCGGCTCGACTGGCCGCTAGCCGCCTGCGGCGGCGCTCCGAACGCACTCTTGAACTTCCCCTCGATCAACACCGCCAAATCGTACGATTTCTCGGTGGATTTGTCCGACGGAGCGGCCGTCATGAGCGGATTCAGCATTATATTCTTCGATACGAGCCACGACTGCGGCGAAGACTTCGCCAACACGGTGACCTTGAGATTCTTGTTCGCTAGAGCGTTCGCCGGATCCACCTCGCTGTTCTGGAGAAAAATGAGGTCGCCCAGGTTTTTCGTAATGACGCTCGACGGCGCGAGCTGGCGCTGCGTGAGCAGTGGCGCCCAAGGCAGCGAGAGCTTGCCGTAGCCCTGCTGAATCGTCGTATAGCAATGCTCGTCCATCACGTAGTTCTGTCCAAGGCTCACCCCGTAGGCGGACAAAAGCTTCCCGAGCCCCGTATCGAGGGGCTTGTACTGCGGCGGCTCGTAGTAGCTGGCCTGGGTCGTTTCAAAGGGATCGACGAAGAATAACTGATAGGAACTGTCATTTCGGGATTTTTGCGGTTTTAGGTTAAAATTTTCGGTTTTTCCCTCGAACTATGACTTTTGTCAGCCCGAACAACTGATCCAATCACATTTTTTCGGCAACGCCGAC
>Ga0208940_1000612_pt1 | contig 43769 bp, 46 predicted proteins | sample AD_JPNNA6_MetaG_FD_184445 | JGI IMG/M metagenome (GOLD analysis project Ga0208940, IMG submission 184445) | Active sludge microbial communities of municipal wastewater-treating anaerobic digesters from Japan - AD_JPNNA6_MetaG (SPAdes) (version 2) | ecosystem: Engineered > Bioreactor > Anaerobic... | reverse complement strand
AGACAATCGTTATTACGCGAATAAGATTTCACAAATTGGTATAAAAGTATTTCTTTTGAATAATATATATAATGAAGGAAAGTGTCAAAAAAATGTCATAAGAATAAATAATATAAACGAGATTAAAATATGAATTTTCCAAAAAATAAAGGACATTTAGTCGAAGTTGAAAATAAAAAGACTTTAGAGATATTAGCATATAAAAGTAAAATATATCATCATACTCAAATAAGTGATAAAATAAATGTGCTTGAGGCTAAACCTTATCTTGAAATTTATAATAAAAATAAGCAATCAATAATTAATGAATTTAATCGTCATAAATTTTCTCGCAGAATAGTTTTAAATTTTGACAATAACATTTTAACTTCTGATAATCCTAATTGTATGGTATTAGTTCAATTTATTTTTAGAAATTCTGAATTACATGCAATAGTATATTCAAGAAGTAGTGATATAAAAAAGTATAATGATGATTTAGCAACAATAAAATTTATTTTAAAAGATATTAGCTCATCGATTAATGAAAAAATTGGTAATATAATTTTTATAGCAGGAAGTTTTCACAAGTATCTTTAAAAATTTATAGGAATAATTTTTATTATGAATAAATATGATATGATATTTTTTGAAGGATTAGATAGGATAGGAAAAACTACTGTAAAAAAAGAATTAGAAAGAATAACTAATTATAAGTATATAATGTTTGATCGAGGACATTTATCAGCTATTTGTTATGAAAAACTAAAAAATAGAGGTAACGATATTTTGCATTATGAAGCTCAATTAAATAAGCTTAGAAATAATTTTCGAATAATGATAATTTATTTAAGAATAAATAACATCGACGTGATTAAAAAAAGAGTAAAAGATGAAAAAGAAGAAATTTTATTATTTGATGAAGTAGAAAAATTAAGTAAAATATACGATAAATACATTATTTCAATATATAATGAAAATGAATTTTATATAAGAAATGTTGATAATTATTTAAGTGTTGATAAATTAAAATTATTAGCTAAAGAAATTGCGGAGGATCTTAGTTTATGAGTATAAGTAGTGTCGAAATAATAAAAATGCTTAAACAACGCGCTAATTCCGCTGAACGAATAACAATAGAAAGTATTTATAATAATGTTGAACAATGTAAAAAGTGTGATTTAAAAACTAAATTAGAATGTAATTCAAGTATTGTAAAATATTCGGGACGATTAAATGCTCCAATTATGATTATAGGAAAAAATCCATCGTATAAACGTAGAGGAAATACATGCTTCGGAAATGAAGATTATGTGAATAATCCTCATTTAGAAAAATTATTAAATAATTATGAATTTACGTGTGACGATGTATACTCGACAAATCTAGTTAAATGTTCGACTGAAGATAATATTGATCCGAGTGATGAGCAATTAAATTGTTGCAAAGATTTTTTAATTAATGAAATTTCTATTATAAAACCAAAAATTATAATTTGTGTGGGTAAATTTTCTTCTAATTTTTTTCAATTAAAATTTGGAGAATATAAAAAAATTGATGATATAATTTATGTTTCAATAAAGCATCCTTCAAGTTTATCTTATAATAATGATGAAGAATCTAAGAAATTATTTTATTCACAATTAGATTGCATTTCAGATGAATTAAAAAAAATTCGTAATAAAGCATTCGTCCAACTTCATTTTCATGACGAATATTCGATACGTGATGCTATCGGCAGAATTGAGGATTATACAAAATTAATTTACGAAAATAATTTGCCGGCATTTAGCGTCACAAATCACGGCGCTGTTGGTGGTTTTATAAGACAATACTTTATGTGTAAAAAAATTGGTATTAAACCAATTTTCGGATGTGAATTATATATAAATAATAATAGATTTCACGAAGATAAAAAATCTCATAGAAAAAACTTTCATTTGTGTGTATACGCAAAAAATTTAGATGGATTTAATAATATTTGTAAAATTACTTCAGACGCTTGGATTAATGGATTTTATTATCATCCAAGAACAGATATAGAATTTATTAGAAATAATTCGAAAGGCTTATACGCATCATCTGCTTGTTCTGGCAGTGAATTGTCTTATTACGTTTCAAACAATATGATAAAAGAAGCAAAACAGTTAATAAAAGAATATAAAGAGATATTCGAAGACTTTTTTATTGAGTTGATGATAATTGATATGCCAGAGCAAGTACGATTGAATAATTTACTTGCAAAAATTGCAATCGAAACAGATACAAAAACAATTATTACTTGTGATACACATTATATGAAAAAAGAATATTCGAAAGTTCATGATATAATGTTGTTGATAAGAGATAATCATACTCTTGAAGATTTAAATGATGCTTCTAAAAAAGACAAAATACATCAATATAAAGCAAAAGATCTTTATTATAAAAATACTGATGAAATATATAAAGATTTTAAAACTATCCATGAAGGAAAATATTTTACTGAAGATGTTTTTTGGAATTCTATCGACAATGTTTTTGGATTTGTAAATAACATTGATAAAATTGTACTTGATACATCTCTTAAACTTCCAAAGTTAAATGAAAATAATGAACAAATATTATGGGAACATATATTGAATGGATTCAAAGAAAGAAATATTAATATACGATCGAATATAAATTATTTTGAAAGAGCAAAATATGAATATGAAATAATTTGTAAAAAGAATTTTACTGATTATTTTCTTATAATGGAAGACATCATAAAATATGCAAAGACTATAAGTTTAGTTGGTGCTGGTCGCGGATCATCTTCAGGAAGTTTAATCGCTTATTTACTTCGTATCACTGAAATTGATCCAATAAAATATGGATTACTTTTTGAAAGATTTATTGCAATAGAAAGATACGATATTCCAGACATCGATTCAGATTTTGAACCACGTTTTAGAGATGATATCAAAAAATATATTATAAAAAGATTTGGTGAAGAAAATGTTTGTACGATTGGAACGTATGGGACATATAAATCTCGCGGAACTTTACTTGATATAGCTCGAGTCTATGGAATTCCTTTTTCTGAAACTTTGCATTTAACAAAAAATGTTATGACAAGTGATTGTGACACAATGAGTTTAGATGAAATTATTAATGAATTCGAGCCAGTGAAAAATTACATAGAAAAATATCCTTTTATAAAAGATTCATTTGACATCATCAATAAACAAATAAAAACAATTTCGAAACATGCCGCAGGAGTTGTTATATCAGATAGGAATTTGAGAGAAAATATCGCATTAATGCAAAGTGATGGTCACATATTTTCTGCTTGGCAAGAAGGTTCTGATTTTCATGAATTATCATCACTCGGATATATTAAATTTGATATTTTAGGTTTAAATAATTTATCTGTGATTTCAGATTGTATAAAACTTATAAAAGAACGTCACGGAGTTACTCTTGATTTTTATAATTGGCCAGATATGGAAGATGAAAAAGCATTAAAATTAGCAAGTGAAGCTGATACGTTTGGAGTTTTTCAATTTGAAAGTAGAATATCAAGAGATTTGTTAAAGAAAATTGGTGTTAATTGTTTTATGGATTTGTCACATATTTCTTCTTTGTTAAGACCAGGTCCATTGAGAGCAGGGGTCCCAGAAATATTTGCTAAAAGAAAAAATGGTGAAATAAGATATAAAGTTCCAGAAGTACTAGAAGATATTTTGGGCGATACGTTTGGTATTATGATTTATCAGGAACAAATAATGCTAATTGCTCAGAAAATTGGAGGTTTCAATCAAGCTGAGTCGAACGAATTTAGAAAAGCACTAGTCAAATATGGCAAAGGCGAATCTGTAGAAGCTGAACGCATATCAAAAGCGATGTCGTTTAAAGAAAAATTTGTAAATAATTCTAAGAAATATATTTCGGAAGATGAAGTAAATGATTTGTGGGAAAAGATGCTTAGTTTTGTAAATTACGGATTTAATAAGTCACACGCTGTCGCATATGCATATATTTCGTATATACAATTTTATCTTAAAGCTCATTATTTTATTGAATTTATCACAGCACTTTTAAATAATACAGAAAGAGGTAAAGAAACAAATCAGCGTGATTCTTATTTGAAAATGTATATAAACTATGCGAGAGAAAATGGTATAGAAGTTTTAAATCCTGATATAAATCTTTCAGAAAAATCTTTTAATATTATTGGCAATAATAAAATTGTTTTTGGATTTAATCATATAAAAAATATGGGTGATAAGTATGATATAATAATAAAAAATAGACCATACAAATCTTTTGATGATTTTTTTAAAAAGATAAATAAAAAGACAGAAAATACTGAAAACTTTTTTAATAAAAAATCGATGATGGCTGAAAAAAATGATCAAAAAATAAATAAATCAAAAATTGAATCGCTTATTTATTCTGGCTCATTTGATAAGTTCGGAGATAGAAATGAATTGATAAAAAAATATAATATTGATATAAATAAAAATAAAAAATATGATCATAAAGATTTGAGTGAACAACAAATAATAGAAAAAGAAATTGAAATGTTAAGTTTATGTTTGTCAAGAAGTATATTTGATGACGAATTTGTAAAATTGTTGAAGAAAAATAATTGTAATACTCCGAGTTATATAAATGATAATGAACTCGAAGTATGTAATATTGGTGGTATATTAAAAAAAATAAAAGAAAAACAATTTAAAAGTGGCAAGCGAATAGGTGAAAAATATAAGCAAATAGAAATACAAGATGATTTTAATATAATATTAATAAATCTATTTAATCAAAGTGATATTGATTATATATCAAGTATGAATATTGCAGGAAAAAGAGTAATAATAAAAAATATAAAGAGATTTTTTAATGGGACGTATGTTTGTCAAAATAAATTAGAAAATTGTTTAAAAATAATTATGTAAATTTTTATTATAATTTTAAAGAATAATTGGAGATAAATATGCTTAAAGATGATATTGACAATCTTCGCAAATCTATGGGAACACTTCCTTCACAAAAACCACAAAAGAATTATGAATATAAGAATTCTCTTGAAACTTGTTATGTAAATTTAACAAGTTTTCCGCAAAATTATGCAAAATCAATTGTAATAGCTGCAACAAGTACTTGGGGAAATGGACAATGCGGTCCAAATGATGGATGTTGTAATAAATGGAATAAATTAACTCCTCAAAATAGGTATAGAGTTGTACTTGCTGCATTAACTGGAAATACACTTCCATTAGCATTAGAAAATATAAGTTTTCAATTTGAAATAAATGGAGTTCCGAGACATACATTTGATCAATGGGCTAGAACAAGATTAGCAACTCATCAATCTATAGGATGCAGAGATAATTCAAAAATTGATGCTCCATTTATATTATATTCTGAATTATATGAAGAAATAGAGTCGAGTGAATCATTAAAAAAAGATTTTGTTGAATGGGTTATAAAAACAAAAGATCTTTATGAAAAAATTCTTAATACAGGTCGCGGTTCTTATCAAATGGCGAGAGCAGTATTACCTATGAGTTATAATCATAGTTTTACAACTTATATTAATTTTGCATCATTGCAAACTCAATGTAATAGAAGAATGATGGCGTGTGAAGAAGGTCCAATTGTTTTAATGTCATGGAAAATGCGTTCTGAAATTAAGAACAAAGTTAGTCCATTTCTTGCAAATTATCTTAGACCTTTATGTGATAAAGTAAAAAAGTGCGTATATCATGGAGGAGCTGAAGGATTAACAAAATATTTTAGTAATTTATTTGCTGGTTGTGGGAGGTGGGAAGATGAAGTTGATTATGCTGAATTTAATTTTTCGTGTACATCATATGAAAAACTTAAAAATTATGTTGAAATTGTCGGACCAAACGAGTGGATAGATTTTTCAGAAAATGATTATGAAAAATTATCTGATATCGATAAAAAAATATTTGAGGAAGATTGAAATGACAAAATGTCAACAATGTAATTTTGGAGCGATGATGTTTACATTCGATGGTACTGTTTATAGTTTTATATTAGCTGTAAAAAAAAGTAAAAAAATAAATTATAAAAATGGAGAACTTGGATGCAGAATGGATGTATGGAATGATAAAGAAAAAAGATGTCTTTCTAATAATTTTTCAGAATTTCAGAAATTTGAATCAGATTTATAGTAGAAAAGTATATTTTTATGAAAAATAACGTATTTTTTATAAAAAAAACGTATTTTTATCGTAAAATAAAAAAAATTTTTTAAAGTTAATAAAAAATTGTTTACAAATAAGATATATGATATATATTATATATATATGTAAAAAATTTAAATAAGGAGATTACTATGGAACAAAAATTAACAACACAAAAACTCAGAGAATTAGTACCAGCAGCTTTCTCTTATAATCCCGTTGTGGGTGTCGGAGCAAATTATACATTTGTCTCGACTAAAAAAATTATTGAAAATTTAGAAAAGTTAGATTGGCATCCAGTTGTAGCAAAACAGGACAAAAGTAGTGATGTAAGAAATTCAGCTTTTGTCAAACATATGATCCGTTTTAGACATGGATCTATGTTCGACAAATCGATTGTGAAAAACGTTGGTGAAACAATTCCTGAATTTGTATTAATAAATTCGCATAACAGGACATTCAGATTTACTCTTACGTTTGGTCTTTTTAGATTAGTTTGTTCAAATGGTTTGGTTGTTCACGATGAATTATACACAAAGATAAATACTAGACACATTGGGTTTGATTTTGATGATCTAGCTGAAACAGTTGATTCGTATGTTGAATCTTTTCCATTAATTTTAGAAAAAATCGATTTATACAAAAATATTATGCTTAACAGGGCTGAAAAAATAGAAATGGCAAAAAAAGCTGCTACTCTTTCTTGGGGTAAATCAGTAAAAGTTGATATAGAATTACTTATAAAACCTAAAAGGGACGAAGATGCAGGAGATTCTTTGTGGAAAGTATTTAACGTAATTCAAGAAAATATTACTAAAGGAGGCATAACATATATAACATCTAGTGGTAATCGTAAAGCGACAACACAACCAATTACTGCTGTTAGAAGGGATTTTGTTTTTAATCAGAAATTTTGGATGTTAATGGAAGCAATGCGAATTTCAAAAATGTAATTTAAAAATAAAGTAAAAAAATGCAAATAGAGGTCAAAAAAATCTCTATTTGCATTTTTTAATTAAAAGGAGAGAAAAAATGACTGATAAAGATTTAGAAAAAAAATTTAATGAAAAATATTGGAAAGAATATAATAAAATATGTCTTTCTTGTATTCACAAATGTAAACAATCTCATGTCGTTACTCTTATTGCTTGTACAAAATTTAATCAAATCAAGGAGAATGCAACGAATGAAAACTAAGAAAAATAAAATTAAAAATAGAAAAGAAAACGAAACGAAAGTATACAATAAAATGTTCATGTATGATGAGAATGGAAATAAATTATCTACTTCACAAAGAAATAAACTTATACTTGATAAAATAAATAAAGATAAGTCACAAAATAAAGAAGTTAACACAAATTTGAATGACGATAACTATAAAAACAAATACTCTTTTAGAAAGTATGTGAATGTTGTAGAAAGAGAAGTAAAAACAGAAAATGGTATAGAATTAAAAAAAATAGAACAAGTCATTGAATGTGATTTCGACTACGATTGCGAATGTGAGTGTGAATAAATATGGCAAAAAAAGAATACAGAGGAAGGAATATAACATGTAAATTATGCGGGTTTCAATTTAAATATATAACAGAAGAAGAAAGAAATTTGTGGGCTTTATCTAAATTTAAGTGTCCTAACTGTGATCAATTTTATTGTAATATGCCTTCGACAGAGAGGCAACTTCATATTTTACAAGATGAATTTTTTATTAGCGATGATCAAAAAATTTTAAAAAGTATGTATGATATATTAATTCAGTATGGTACTAGTTTGTTTTTGAAAACTTTTAAAAATGTAAGTTTACATTCTGATGATATTAAATACTACGTAGAAAACGCTGTTTCTCTTTTTATTTCAGAGTATTATTATGAAAAAAATATTAAAGTCACACATTCTTTTGCAGGATTATTAATATTTAAACTAAAACAAGCTTTGTATGGAAAAAATGAAATATGTATTGACGCTATTTCTATTAATTATTCTTTTGAAGACGAACATAATATTCAGTATAAAGATGAAAAAAAATATTTTGACTACATAGAACAAGAATATGATAAAAAATTTCTTTCGAAACAAATATTTTCTATTATAATTGAAGTCGGAAATTATAGCGACTCAGTTTTGGAAAATTATTTAAGAGAACAAGCTCTATTGCTTCATTTTAGTAAAGGAGAAAAATATGCAGACCGCTTTCTTAAACAATACAACAGAGAAGGTAAATTTATTTACTTGTTTACACTTGACGTACTAAAAAACTATTTAAAAAAATCACTTGAAACTTCATAAAATACAACTCTTACTAATAAATAAAAATTAGTAGGAGTTTTTATGTATTCATCACTTAAAGAGCAAGTTGAGTATTATTTCAAAACACAGGAACAAAATGATAAAGAAATATTAAATCAAATAACTCTTTATATTTACTATTTAGAAGGCAAAACAACTAACTCAGACTTGTTTATTTTAGCAAGAATTTTACCTTTTGATTATTTAAACAAGTTGGTCTCATATTACGATGGAGATATTCTTAAAATGCCATCAAAAGAAGAATTTAGAAAAGCGTACATTACTGCAATATGTTTTTACTTAAAAGAAATCAAGAATTGGGACTGGACACAAATCAAAGAATTTTTTCCAAATAACTCAGAATACAATGAGCTATTATCTTCTATATCTATTGGTAAAAGAATTAATAAGATAAAAGACTCATTAGGTAGTGACCTTTTTAAATTGTTAAAAAATGTAAAAATTGAAGAAATTTATAATGTTGGTAAAGAAATAAAAAATGAAAGATGAACTACAAAAAAAGATTTATAATATTGATAATATAACAGACTCTCAAAAAGATAGAATCGAAGCACAAACTTTAGTTCTTAATGAACTTCTTACATTTCTTAAGTATCAAATTGAAAAAGTAACTGCAAAAGAAACATTAAGAAATTCAGTTATATCAAAACTCATTGAAAGAATAGAAGATAACGAAAATGAAATTTCTACAAATCAACTTTTACAGTTATTTGCTGTATTGAGCAAAGATGAAAATGATGCGGTTGCAAATATTCTTAGTGTTGTTAAAGACAAACAAAGTACAATAATTAATTTGCCTGAAAGTACAGGTAAAAAGTCAGAGTCTCATTTGTCAGCAGAAGAAATTGAAAAAACTAAAAAACTTTTAAGTATAATGGAATTAGTTGATAAATTAAAAGCAACAGAATTATCATTAGAAGAGTTAGAGACAAAGAAATAATTTAAAATAAGTAAAAGTTTTTTTATTTTTAAAAATAAAAGGAAGTTAAATAATGGATAAAAAATATTCATATGTTATATATGATTTTAATAATTTATTTTGGCGTTCAATAATTTCTTCATTAGAGAAAACAAAAAACATAAATGATTATGCTTTATATAATGAAGCAATTATGATGTTTTTTACTCGGTTGAAAGAACTTGAAAATAAATTTTGCTATAAAGAAACGTTATCATATTTTTTGTGCGATAATCCTGAAAGTCATATTAATATAAGAAAAATAATAACAGACGGTCAATATAAACATTCACGAGAGTCTAAAAATTTACCAAAAAATCTGTATAAAACTCTTAATATCATTATAGAAATTTTAAAAAGTTATTCGAATAACTATAGAATAGTACAATGTGAAAATCTGGAAGCTGATGATTTGACTTTGCCTGTCAAGAAATTATTACATATAACAAATCAAAATCAATGTTTATTTATTTCAGCAGACCTTGATTGGGCTCGTAATATTGACGAGAATTGTCATTGGTATAATTATTATACAGTACATGATATAACATCATTTAAGAAAAAATATGGTTTTTCACCTGTTGGTAAATCAATTCAATTATGGAAAGCTTTAAAAGGTGATAACAGTGATTGTATTCAGAATGCAGTACCTTATTTACCAAAGGAAATATTGCTTGATATTTTAAATAAATTTAAAGATTTGGATGATTTATATTCTAATTTATGGCAACAAGATTATCCAAAAGAATGGAAAATAAAATTAAATGAAGCAAAAATTAATGTACGCACAAACTATCAACTTGCTGATTTTATTGAAGTAACAGGTGATATATCGAATTATATATATGTATGCTCTGAAAATTTAAAGAAACTTGAATTTTGGTTTAAAACATTAGATATTCCATTTGAAGGAAGAATGCTTCTTGATAAATCAATAAAATCTACATTTTTTGAAAAGAAAAAATATAAGAGAATATAATGTTTGAAAAAAAATCATTAAAATATAAATTATTTTCGTACGCTGGGTCTAAAGACAAACATTTAGATTTAATTTCAAATTTTGTAAAAAATACTAAATACGAAATATATTGTGAACCTTTTTTAGGATCTGGAGTAATATTTTTTAATTTAAGAAAAAAATTTAAAAAATATATTTTAGCTGAAAAAGATACAAATTTATTTAACTTATTCAATCATTTGTTTTTTTCAACAATTAATGAAGGAGATTTTACAAAATTTTTTCATTATATTGATAGCAAATATAATGTAAGTACATATGAAGGATTTTACTCTTTTAGAGATTATTTCAACAAGAATTTATGGAGTTCAAACAGCGTTGAAGAAGCTTTTTCTTTAATAATTCTTGCAAATAACTGTATTAATGGTTTATATAGATTTGGTGAAATAGGATTTAATTCAAGTTTTGGAAGCCGCTGTTTAAGTCGTTTTAAATGTTTAAGAGTTGAGTTAACAATAAAAAAAATTAAAAGCTTTAAAAATATTTTTTTGTTCAATGACTTTGATGAATGTATGCAATTCAATAACTGTTTTTATATTTTAGATCCTCCTTATTACTTAAAATATGTTGGATATTCATGGAGTGTCGAAGATTTAAAAAATTTGCTTTCTAAATTAAATTTTAAAAATAATAATTATTTATATTTTGATATTGAAAATGAGTTAGGCAATTTTTATTTTAATAATAAAATTCAACTTTTACCTTTACGGAGTATTGCGCCTAAAAATAGAGATAAATTTTCAAATGAAGTTTTATATTACTCGATAACATAAGGAATGTTAATATGGCTAATTTTCTTACTCAATTGTTACCTAATACACAAGACTCTGAGATAAAATATATTGCGTTTATTTTAAAAAATCCTAATGAGGCTTATTTAATTTCAGAACATTATTTTTTTGATGATACTTGCAAGCTAATTCTGCAATCTGTTAAAAAAGTTTTAGAAAAAAATCTTTCTTTTAATATTGATGAAATCTATTATTTTTGTAAAGAGGAAAAGCCTAATTTTGAAAAATCTATTTTAACTGATATAGCACAAAAGTCTACTGAAAATATTCAGTTTATAAAAGAAGTATTAAGAGAAAACTATATTAAATATTCAACTATTACAAAGTTAGAAAATTTAATTGTAGACGCTACAACAAAAGAATCCATTTCTTTTGATAAATTAACTTCACAAATTGATTCTTTATACAATTCATTACACGACCTTAGTTCAGTAACAATTGAAACAAGTGAGGATTTAGCTAATAAACATTTAGAAATTTTAGAACAAAGAAAAAAAGGAATTAAAAAAAGATCATTAGGATATAGAGTGTTAGACCAAAATATTTTGAGGCCGGCTGCTCCTGAAGAGATGACAGGTATAGTTGGTATGAAAGGTGGTGCTAAGTCTACTTTTGTAAAAAATATTGAAAATAGATTAATAGCGAAAGGAATTCCAGTAGTTTCAGTTAATTTAGAAATGTCTGTTGAAAGTTGTAACGACAGAATTGCTTGTATGAGAATGAATATTCCTTTGTCGGAACTTTTACGAAGAGATATGAACCCAAGACTTGAAACAAAAATAAAAAAAGAAATTGAATCTTATAAAAATATTAAAAATTATTTATTTTACTCTCAACCTACACTTTCACTTAGCGAACTTGATGGATTACTATATAAAGCAAAACATATTTTTAAAAATAGAGGTGTAATACAAGATGATCTTTATATGTTTGTTGTTATAGACTTACTTGATATGGTCGACGAGTTTAGCGAGTCACAATCATCATATAATATAAAGACTGCAATAAATAAATTGCATGCAATTAATAGAAAACACGGTTGCCATTTTTTATTAGTGTTACAAGCAAATGAAAATAAACTTCGTTCAGGAAAAATATTTAAAAAACCTGAAGAATTAGATTATTATAAAATTGGTTTAGAAGATATTGAAGGTAGTGCGGCTATTGCACAGAGATGTAGAGTCGTAATGACATTAACTAGACCTGTACAAATGAAAAAAAGATTTTTTCCTGAAGAAAATGAAAGATGGGACTTAGAAGAAGATATAATTAATGTGAATGTTTGTAAACAAAATGATGGTCCAGAATTTTTCACAAAATTCATATTAACTAATACATTTAGAATTTGTCAATATATTGATTGTCAAGAAGATGTAGAATAAAAAATTAAATTATAATTATAAAATGAGTTAAAGAATACATTATGAAAGTATTGATGAATAAACTAATAAAAGATATTAAAGAAAAGTTAAAGAAAGAAAGAATAAAGCTAACAGATGCAAGAGCCTTGATGCTCTATGTGCTCTATGATTTGATAAAACAGGGGGAATTTGTATCGGAATTTTCTGCAGAAAAAGTTTGCTATTTTTTACAGAAGTTTGGAGCAGAAAAATATTTCAAATTAAAATATCAACCAAATTTTTATGGACCGTATTCTGGGAAAGTTCGGTTTGTATTGAATTACTTAAGCGGCAGTTATATTTTAGGCTACAGTGATTTGAATAAAAGACCTTTTGAACCCTTATTACTCGTTCCGGATGGAGATGAAGAAGTCAGAAATTATATCGAGTCAAAACCTGAACTAAAAGCAATTGCCCAAAAAACCGTAAAGTTTCTTGATGGATTTTATTCTGATTTTAGTCTGGAGCTACTATCTACTGTAGATTGGATAATGAACAAAAAAAATACCAATGATATAGATGTCATTAAGCAAGAACTCAACAAATGGAGCGAAAGAAAAAGAACCAGATTCTCTGATGACAGATATATAAAAATTGCGATTAAGCATTTGAGAGATGCTGAGGTAAGGTAGTGCTTAAAAATGTTTAAATTAAAAATAAAGATTAAACTATGAATACATAGAGTTCAATTTGGAGAAGATGAGATTTACACGTTTATACAGCATATTCAGTATTAAATAATCAATTTGTTGATCCAGAATCTGAAGAAACGTGGGATAATTATGTTAAAAACGTATTCGATAAGGCAATTGAAAATACAATTGAAGCTATTGGTATTTCATAATAAACGGATATGAAAAATAAAAAATGATTATATTAGCAACGATAACAAATTAAAAAAATTATTTGATGAAAAAATTGAACAAGTAAAAAGAATTTTGATTCTTCCAAATATAGAATTTCGATTAAATAAATTGGTCGGTAAGAATAGGATAAACTTTCATGTTATTTTCTCTGATGAAATTGAAATAAAAGAAATTAAAGAAAATTTTTACAAGAAATAAATTTTGTTTATGAAAGTAATCCTCAAAATGAAGATGAGAAAAGAAAATTAACAAAGCATAATCTAATACAACTCGATGAAAAATTAAAAAGCGAGCATAAGAATTTTAAAGATGACTCAGATTTATACATTGGTTGTATGAATGCTGTTGTAGATGATACAGAGATTTTAAGTATCCTTTCTAATAAAAAGTCTTTATTTGAAAATAAATATCTCACACTTGTACCTGCTGATGAAGATTTATCTAATTTAAATTGGAATGGGCAGAATCATTTAACAAGGAAAATTTTTATTTAAAAAGCTGATATCTTATTTTCTACAAATGAAAATACCATAAATTGGGCATTAGGGCATAAAAGCGAAGGTGAAACAATAGAAGAAAAAGAAAAAAAATTCACAAAAGAATTTAAATCCTTAAAACCTTGTATTATTGGTTCTGATGCTCATGCTATAGAAAATTTATTTTCACGTTACACATGGATTAAAGCAGACCCAACATTTAAAGGATTAAGGCAAATAATCTTTGAACCAGAGGCAAGAGTTTATGTAAGAGAAGAACCTGATGCATTAAAAAAAGTTAAAGAAAACAAAACAAAATTTATTAAGCAGTTGAAAATAAATCAAATGAACGGATATAATGAAGAACAAGGAATTTGGTTTAAAGATATTGAAATTCCCTTGAATTATGGGCTGGTAGCTATTATTGGAAATAAAGGAAATGGTAAAAGTGCATTAACAGACATAATAAGTTTATGCGGGAATTAGCATAATTACCGTGATTTTCTTTCTAAAAGCAGATAGGTCTTTGAGAGATGATCTGGCATCAAATTTTAAAGCTGAATTAATATGGAAAAGTGGTGAGATAATAAAAAAACAATTAAATGAAAAAACAGATAAAGATCACAATAATAAATTTACATTTGAGATCGGATCCATTGAAAATTCTGCAATTAATAAACATGCTTCTGACACATTAGAAGGTACGTTAAATGCATTTAATGCTAGAAGATTAAAGTATATTTAAAACCCTTATAAAACGTACCTTCGTTGCTAAAATTTAGATTTCCAGTTAATATGTATGTTTTTATTGTAAATAAGAATACAGTCTCAATAAGAATTTTTGCAGTATACAGTTGTTAAAGATAAATCTTGAGCTTGCATTTTTATTAACACTGCACTATTGCTGCAAAATAACTATGGAATAACTGTAACTATCCATACATTTTACTTGACTAAATATTCATAATTATTTCATAACTGCACAATAACATTAATGAGGGATGTAATGAAGAAGATATTAATCATTTGCGTGGGTGTGGTGTGTTTAAGCTGCACGCGCTATGTTGAGCTGGGGGATGTGGAATTTACTGTTAATGTTACATTTGAAAAGAATGTTCCAGTGTTTGCATCAACATACACAATATATATCAATAATAAAAGTGTTGATACGGTGATTACCAGCTATAGTGCTGTTGTATCAATACTTGATGAAGAACAAAAAGCAGTAAAACAATGTACCGTAACAGCAGAGCAAATTTTGCCAAAGCAGCAAAAACAGTTGTTTGTTCAACAAAAAGATAGCGAGGATACTATCAAGGTATTATTAGATGCTCTGGAGATTAGCGTCGATGAATTAATAAAACAGCGTGAAGCTGCTCTTGTGTTACCTGCAAGGATGGTACGGGTTGATAATGTTACCTATAAAACTGTAGATATTGTTACGTATCTTAAAGAGGTGGAAAAATGACATTTGATGATACAAAGATTTATGCTTATTTTACCATTGCGATGTTTATTGTTGCACTGTTGTTTGGATTGCCCGGGCTGTATTCAACTTTTATTACTGAGCCCGCAATTGAATCGCTTATCTACCATGATAATCCGTCGTCACAGCAATTAAAACAGGCATACATCATGCTTCGCAAACCCCACATCTTTGCTGGCTATAACCGTTATGATGAGGTTGGTGCAGGCATTGAGTATATATTAAAAGATTTTGATTTGCGAGTTGCTGAAAAAAAAGATTTTGATGTCAACGATACAATGTATCTTGAGCTTTTACTTGAGCGCAGAAAACAGGGCAGTGATTTATCAATAAAAACAATGGTGTTTTTTGTTTTGCTTTCACTACTCGGGTCGATAGCTCTTGTCATTGAGAAGACTTCAAAAAATAGGATGAAGGAAAGATAAGGATTTAACTCCCTGATAACAAACCCTGTATGATTAAATCAACCGCCTCATCCTCAGAAAGTCCACGGGCCATGAGCGTTTGCAACTGTTTATCATCAACACTGCCAATGGCAGCCTCGTGGGTAACATGTGCCTTAGGATGATATACCTCAACAACCGGAATAGCTTTAGCAGTTGCCCTATCCTGTATAATCTCTTTACAGTCAACATGCCCGCGCGCGTACGCTGCGTGTGCAGTTAAAGTATTGTACACAGTAGCCTGTGCAGTATCACGAACGGCAATGCGGGTGGTAAGTACACCGACAGCACCTTCACCGTTAAGATGTCCTGTTTCGCGGATGGTGATTGCATCATCCTGTATGCCGTTTACCTTTGCATTCATCTCTAAATGGCTATGCTCATAGCAGGTGGTTTCGTAATCAATATCAATAATGCCGGCTTTACCCCTCAACAATTCAAAGTCGGTTTTAAATGTAGCATTTTTTTCAACAGTAACTATCGCATGCGGAAGCACGGTAATAAAACCGCTGGCTGCATGGACATGCCTTTCAAGATACGAGTAGCTGGCACCTTCCTTAATGGTGATAACAGCCTCCATCTTGTGGGTTATATTTTTTGCATTGGGGAATGTACAGTGGGCAAGTATGGAAACACTGGCATGCTCTTCAATGGTAACGTCCATAATAATTTCCTGCAGTCCATCTTCAGGCAGCATGCCAAAACAAAGGTGTACCGGCTTTTGTATTATATGCCCCGCCAGCACCCTCATTGTTACCCTCACGCCGTTTTGTGTTTCAGCCGGCTCAACAACAAGCCCTTCAACAAGGTGTGAAGCAACAACCATATTGCTATTGATAACCAGATGCGCAATATCAGGGTCATTGAGTGCAGCGTCGGTTAATCCCATGGTTTTGTATAAGGTTTGTGCAACTGCTCGTCTATCATCCATTAGCGTGCTTCTCCAGAAATAGGTATATTTTTATGATCGCAGGGGATGCATTTGTTTTCAAAATATCCTGAAATTTTATCAATGCCACCTTTATCGATGATATTGCCATGGCACATCAAAAATGCATGTTCTGCTTTTTGCAAAACGGCCATACTATGGGTGATAGTTATTATGGTAGAGCCTCGTTGCTTTAAAATTGCCATTGCATCGAATATCCGCTCCAGTGCTTCAACATCAATTCCTGAGTCAGGCTCGTCCAGCAAAACAACCTCCGGCTGCATCACAAGCAGTGACGCCAGCTCTATGCGTTTGCGCTCACCACCGCTTAGTGTTTTGTCACATGCTCGCGGCAGATATTCCTGAGCTGGCAAACCAATAACATCCATTGCTTCTTCTATTGATAATCCATTATCCTTTTTTGAAGCCTGTAAATACTGATAAACGGTTAATCCTTCAAAGCGTGCCGGTTCCTGCCATGCAAGGCTTATGCCAAGGCGTGCCCGCTGGTATACCGATAGTTCATTGATTGGTTTATTTTTAAAATACAATGTGCCGCTGATGGTGCGATAATCGTTAAGCCCCATTATGACATAGGATAGCGTTGATTTACCGGCGCCATTAGGACCAACAATGGCATGGATATATCCTTCCCAGAAATCTACCGAAATGCTGTCTAATATTGGTTTATTGTTTAAGCTCAAAGATACATTTTCAAGTTTAAGAATTGCCATTGCGATAGCTCCTTAAAAATAGAATTATGCGCCAATGTCATTCCGGGCTTGCCCCGGAATCCCGATAATTTTCAGATATCCTGAATCAGGGTTCATGATGACTGCCGAAAAATATTTTCATGACATCCGGATAGCAACAAGCCAGCCATCGCAAACTCCTTACACTTCACTTCACTTCACTTCACTTCAATAAAATATACCAGCATTTACAGTAACTATCGAACAAAAGCCGTCAGGATACTATTTTTTATATGATACCCTTATTATTTCACAGCTTGTGTACAGTGTTATACAGTAACTATCGAACATTATACAATAATAAAAATTAGTTATTTTATAGTAAGGAGGTATATTTTTAGCGGGTCGATTATACGGCATAATGTCCCGGTACGTATTGTTCTGGTGGATGATTGTTATAGGTATCAGCAATAAATTTGTATATTCTAAACAAAAGTACTTGATTAATTTTTTAACTATAGTTTTGTAGTAACATAGTCATCACCAACCTTATGAGCAATGGTTATCCCGATGAGATTGGCTGAGCCTTCAATAGAGCATGTTCAAAGTAAGATTCCCACCGATTTAGAGCATCTGCGCAAGCTTTTTATAATGCCCGACTCGCCCGATAGATTTATGCAATTTGGCTATGAGCTTCTTGATTTGATTCATTCCTTTTTTAAGGAAAAGGGGGGCATCCACAGCGAAATTTCATTACCCCAGTTAGCCTGTTTGTTTAATGCTATCGATATCCCTAAAGAGCCAAAACTGTTGAAAGATATACTGGCAGAGGTAAAGCAAAAGGTCATTAAACATTCGGTGAAGGTTGGCAACCCTTATTATATAGGGCACATGACCAGTGCTATTCCTTATTTTATGATTTTACTTGAGATGATCATTGCAGCATTAAATCAAAACCAGGTAAAAATTGAAACAGCAAAGGCATCAACATTTGTGGAACGTGAATTTATTTCATGGATTCACCGGCTTATTTTCTGCAAATCAGCTTCATTTTATAAACGAAATATTCAAAATCACAGAATTGCGCTGGGAAATGTTACTCTTGACGGTACATTGGCCAATCTTACCGCTATGCTGGTTGCACGTAATAAAGCGTTTCCGGCAGATGAGCGTTTTCCCGGTATACGCAAAGCTGGTGTGGCTGAAACTTTTCGCTACTATGCCATTCATAAAGCTGTGTTCATTGTTTCGCAGCGCGGACATTACTCAATAGATAAAGTTGCCCGCATCACAGGGATAGGGGACAATAATGTTATAAAAATTCCTGTCGATAGTAACAATAAAATTGATATTAATGCACTAAAAAAAGTATTAAAAGAGATATCCGAATATAATAGCAGCCATCATGATACAATAAAAGTCATATCGTTGATTGGTATTGCTGGAACTACCGAAACAGGCAACATTGATGATCTTATGGCCTTACGGAAGATTGCCGATGAATACAACATATTTTTTCATGTTGATGCTGCGTGGGGAGGGTCAGTATTACTGGTAAACAAGTATCGCGATCTTTTCAGGGGTATAGAAAAAGCCGATTCGGTAACATTTGATGCTCACAAGTTGTTATATTCGCCATTGTCCATGGGATTGATATTGTTTAAAAATCCCTATGATCTTCTAAATATCATGCATACATCAGATTATATCATACGTCCCGATTCTGTTGATCAGGGGAGGTTTACTGTAGAGGGATCACGCCCATTTTCATGTTTAAAGCCATGGGTTACCTTAAAGATATTTGGAACCACAGGTTTTGAGGTGTTGTTTGATCATGCCTTTATGCTTACCAGTACGTTGAAAGATATCATCAATAAACATGAAAATTTTGAATTGCTCAACAGCCCTGAATTATTTATCACCAATTACCGATTTGTTCCTGAAGGTGTTCAAAGCAAAATTAACAGAATTTATGAACAATTGAGCAATGCCGACCAGCAAAAAGCAACACGGTTACAAAAGCGTTTAAAGAAACTCAACGATGGTATCAATGAAATGAATATTGAACTGCATAGAGCAATACGCCAGGAAGATAATAGCTTTGTTTCCCGCACCATGCTGGAGTCAACACGCTATAGAGGGCAAAAGATTGTTGTACTGCGAGCTATTACCATAAATCCGCTTACAACGCCGGCAATATTACAGGAAATTATTGACGAGCACAATAAGCTTGGGTTAACAATATATCATGATTTTAAAAACAGGTTGTTCCACATTTAATTGTATTTTCTGGATGCTTCTTTTTATTTTCCACTTTTGCTTTTGTTTGCAGGGTAATGCGTGTGAAGCTTTTGCTTTACACAATGGGGTTATTTATCTTGATAGCAATACTTCGCTTCCTGTTAATGGAACAGTGCTGGATTTTACGGCAATAAACAATAGAGCAATTTTGTATGTGGCAAGAAGTGAAAAAGAAGTTACCGCTGGTGCATATCTTCTTGATGAAAAAAAATCTATTGTATGTGTTGTAGCCAGCATCAACGAATCATCAGAGGTAAAGCGTATAGCATTTGACCCACCGGTAGTGTATATCAGCATTCATGATTCTACAAACTGCTATCTTTATCGCGCCGATGTTAACATCGGTATTGTACAGCAAAAAGAAGCTATTACCGATTTTGTGCTGCTGGACGGCGGATTGGCGGTGCTTACAAACGATAATTATCTTGAATATAATGATGGTAAGCTGCCGCTTTACTTTTTGTCAAGACCATATTTTAAAAGGGCGATAGATAGCCGCATTGTGCTGGTTGCCGATACTGATGCAACCGAGGTAATTGATGTTGTTGCCCAAAAGCCTGTATACAGGTATGCCAGCAATGTGCAGTATGTCAGCAGTGAAGACCATACTGTTGAGATAGCACTCTACGATATGCCATCAGAAGAAAAGGCTGGCAGAGTGTTTTATAAAATAATGTGCGATGGCGTGGACTATACCAGGACTGAGCCCGGATTATCTATTAACAGCACAGCAATTGATTTAAATTTGACTGCATGTCAGTACCATGAAATAATTATTGAACGCTGGCGTCTTGATGAAACTGAGAATAAATACATACGTGACAATAACATACGCCAGCCGAAACCTCTTACAGTATATGTGTATCCCGGCAGGGTTATTGTATTTACAATGATATTCAATGGTACAGAATATCAGGTTCATTCTCATTTTAAAGTAGAGTCACAAAAGTAGAAAGCAATAAAAAAAGCAGGCTTTTATAGCCTGCTTTTTTTATTGTGGAAGAATTGCTAAAAATTAATGCTATTTAAATTCATTTATCTTTTCACTTTTCTTTTCATCCTGAGATACTATCTCACGTAAATGCTTGTACTGGGGCGACTCAATACCGTATTGTAATTCGGCAGCTTTGAGCATATATATATTCTTCTTTTGCTTATATTGCAACTGCTCCTGCTCTGTACCCTGTTTGTATTTTACCAGAACACTTTCCATGTATCCATAACAGCTTGCAAGATACTTATATGCCCATACATCGTTTTTAGTTTGGTCGTTAATAGCAATGTAGCGCTCCAGGATAGGGATACATGGTTTTAAATTGTAAAGATCATATTGCGTGGATACATATGCCTTATATAATCCAATCTGGAAATTAACAAATTTTGGGTCTTTCCTTACTTCCTCAAAGGTTATTTCATCCATATGGTTGATAGCGCGTGTAAAGTAGGTTATTGCTTTGCTCTTTGCTTCAAACTTCATCATTGATATCTGACGCTTTTCCTGTTCGCGCCTGTCTATTTCCTGCCAGTACCACTGCTCATTGAGGTTTTTATTCTTTTGATTTGTTTCTACTAATTTATTAACCTCATTTTCCATGTCTTCAAGTATATCTATACCCGTTGAATATTCATCTATTGCAAGTTTAAGAAGATTATCAGAATATTCCTTGCTGAGTTTTTCAAGCTCTTCTATCGCTTTTATATAGGGTTTAAAATCTTTGATGCGCCAGCCGGTAACTTCTTCTTTTATGCCTTCTTTTTGTGGTTCTTTTGGTGCAGCTTGTTGTTGTGCAATGACGATACCTGAAACCGCTGCAAGAACAAAGACAGTGATGGTGACAGTAAATAAAAATCGTATTGATTTCATAGTGGATACCCTCTTATGATAAGATGCACGTTATGCTTACATTATGCTATTACACTTTTTTATCGGTTATGGTATATCAAAAATTTAAATATTTTTCAATAAAAAAAGGAATAGACATTTGCTATAGATCATTATATATTTGGTTCAGTATATTTGATAATAACATTGTGTAATTATAGTGCAGTTGCTGATGGCCGCGTATAGCCATTGGTGGTTTAACAGGATCACCAAACGCGGGTTGAAGCTGTAGCGTTATTGTCATTCTGAGGCAAAGCCGATAGCCATTCTGAGTGATAGCGAAGAATCTCCTTTATGAATGAATATATAATGAATAGATTCTTCGGTCGCTAACGCTTCCTCGGAATAACACAATATTCAATTTCAGGGGGGAATAATAAATATGAAAAAGCACATTGCAGCAAGTATTACTGTTTGTATGTTGATAGCTCCTGTTGCTTTTTCTCATGCACAAATGAAAAGTTCATTTAAAGCCAGTGTTGAGGCTCAGAAGCAGAGGGATGCGAAAAGTATTGCTGAGGTAAAACAGCAATTAGCCATAATTAAAAAAGATATAAAAGAGCGAAATCTTAAATTTAAAGTTGATATGACTGAAGCATTAAAGCGGCAGATAGATGAAATTACCGGAGCTATTCCACCTGAAGATCTTGAAAAAGAAGCTGAAATTCAGACTAATAGTGGATTACAGCTTTTCCTGGAATTTTTGCAACGTTTGTCTGAATCAAAGGCTAAGAAGCAAAAAGAGGCAACACTTCCACCTAAAAAAGAACCAGTAAAACCTGAAGAAGCAAAAAAAGAAGAGCCCAAAGCAGTTGAACCTGAAAAGCCGCGGGAAACACTCCCCGAGTCATTTATGCTTGCCGATCCATCAAAGCCAGCGCTCGACTGGTTTGCATTGGGGATGATGACACCAATAAAGGATCAGGGGCTTTGCGGCAGTTGCTGGTCATTTACCGCGATGGGTGTTGTGGAGGGGTGCTACAAGATAAAAGCAAAAGATGAAATTGATTTATCCGAGCAGTATTGCATTGATTGTGCTCGTGATAAATATGGCAGAGATGCCGGCAGTTGTAATGGCGGCTGGTATGGCAATGTTTTTGATTTTTTGATGAATAATTACCCTGTTGAAGAAAAGGTTGCTCCATACAGGGGGTATGAATATGGATGTACACCTAAAAAACAGTTTCCCATAAAAATGGTTGCATGGGGGTATGTGCGTGCGGATGCAGGTATTCCAACAGTAGAGCAGATGAAGAAGGCATTATGTACCTATGGGCCAATAGCAGCCACCGTTAAGGTTACTCCGGCATTTCAGGCATATGTTGGCGGTATATTTGATGAATTTACTCCGGTAAGCAGCGATAAAGATGTTAACCATGGCATTATCATAGTTGGATGGGATGATAGTAAACATGCATATCGCATTAAAAATTCATGGGGACAGCGCTGGGGTGAAAAGGGTTATATGTGGATTCAATATGGGTGTAATAATGTTGGTTATGGTGCAGCCTGGGTTGTACTGGATAAAGAATAATTTTATTTTTGGGGGACACTGCAATGGTTGTTAATATAAAGAAATCAGGATTACTATATGTTATTGTATTGATAATGGTTGCTGGTTGTACAAAAGATATGAAGGAACCATGCACAACGATAAATGCTGTACATTACAAAGGTGAGGAGATAGTTATTAACAATGGCGGCTGTATTTCATTTGAGCTGGAATCCCAGCTTAGCACCGGTCACCGATGGTTTTTTAAAATTGAGCAAAATGCTGTTGTGCTTGTCAATAGTGATTATAAGGTAGAAACAATGCAACAGCAAGTTGTTGGCGGTATAGATAAGGAGCTTTTTACCTTTAAGGCGGTTAAGCCGGGTACTGCTACGATAGTATTTGAGTACATAAGGGCATTTGATAAAAATAAAAAACCGGTCAAGAGCAAAGAATATAAGGTTACCATAGTTGAGTAATAGTATTGTTTGTTATTCTGAGGTGTAGCCAAAGAATCCAGACGTTGAAGAAAATAATAGGATCTTCAGCCACTGGCGCTCCTTCAGAATGACAGTATGTCATCACAGCAATAAACAGCCAGACAGTGGTGCAGAGTGTCTTTGGATGCTGGCGCATTATCGTAAAGAAATTTTTTAATATTTTTTCTTGTTAGTTTTTGTATTTTGTATACCATGCTTTTGAAAATTAAATAATACGATATCATAATAGATTATATACTGATTAAAAGCTGTCCGTTGTTATACTTATAAACTTTATACTATGACAATGTGGGTTAATGCAAAAATAATATGGTAAATCAAAGGTAACATTATAAAAAAATATTAATACTAATATTCTAATAAATTATATAAGGGGGTAAGTATGAAAAAACATACTATTGTAACAATGATAGCGTTATCTATTGTTCTCATGTTATTAGCCTGTGTTGGAACATCTGAAATAACAGAAAAACCAGCAGCTCCAGCATTTAAATACTATGGACTCGATGGATTATACCTGACAACCGATGAAAAGCAGATGAACGGAGTTGCAAAAGATCATGCAAAACTTAGAGTTGGGGAGTTTGTTGTTGTATATGCCCGAGGCATGAGCACTGTAGATACAGGTGCTCAATGGTTTAAGCTGCCATCAAGTGTTGCTGTTACATGGAAAGCTGATAGTGAATTGCAGGTTGCACCTGCATCAGGACATACAGTTACTGTGAGGGTGGTAAAACCTATTGCTGTTACCTCTTATGTTACAGCGGTAGCAACAGCAAAAAATGGGAAAAAGATAGAGGCACTTTTTACAGTAGAAGGGAAAAAGTAGAATATACAAATCATGGAAAACATTCCCCTCGTCTCAGTGGAAAAACAGGTAATAAAATCCATGTATGAGCTTAAAGAACATTCCATTGTATCACTGGCGTGAAAATAAGTGATAAACTTATGTATGCAGCTTAAAGAACATTCTATCATATCGCTGTCGGGAAAATAAGTAATTAACCTTTTTATACAGCGTTAAAAAAATGGCATCGTATTACTGTCGGGAAAACAGGTAATAAACCTATGTATTCAGCTTTAAAATAATTCATCGTATCACTGGTGAGAAAATAAGTAAAAAACCTTTTTACTCAGCTTTAAAAACAATTACCCGTCGCACCGGCGACGGGTAAAGTATACACTTTTTACTCAGCTTTTATCTCAATCTTTTTAGGTTTTGCTTCTTCACGCTTTGGTAATGTAACGGTAAGTACTCCATTCTCAAGTGAAGCACTTATTCCTTCAGGATTTATGGCATTAGATACAACAAACTTTCTGTAATAGTTGAATAGAGTATATTCACGATACGTCATGTTTTCATTGCTGGTGTACTGCTCATCAACTTTTCCGGTTATTTCAAGCTCGTTGTTGTTAAAGGTAATATTTACATTATCCTTTGTAACCCCGGGCATGTCGGCTTTCAATACATATTCATTATCGGTTTCATAGATATCAACCGGTGGTGTTATCACATAATCATGCTTTTTTACATTCTGTTCGGGCTTTTGTGCTAATTGAGTTGCCATACTGTTCACCTCCTTTATTACTTAATCATTATTTTACGGGGTTTTACCGCTTCGTGCTTGGACAGCTTGATTGTCAATATGCCATTGTTCAATGACGCATCTACCTTGTTAGGGTCAACCTGATAGGGCAGTTGTATGGACTTACGGAAAGTGCCAAACTCTCGCTCTTTGCGTAGATATGGCTGGTTGGCATAATCTTCCTTACAGGTCATTTCAATGGTAAGTGTATTATCTATTAGTTGAACATCTACATCCTCAGCCTTTACTCCCGGAGCTATCGCCCTGACAAGTATTTCATCGTCCTTTTCATAGATATTTACATAAGGAAAGTCCACACGCTGCCGTGAAAATGCAGCTTCATCAAAGAAGCGGTCAACCAGATTCCTTAATGCAAATACATCATCAAAAAGATCGTATGTTCCAAACATAGCCTGCCTCCTTATTTAACATTAATGGTTATTCGTTTTGGTTGCGAAACTTCCTTCTTTTCAAAGTCAATGGTTAATACACCGTTTTTAAATTTGGCTTTTGCGCTGTCAGCTTTTACCTCGCCAGGAAGAGTAATGCAGCGTTTGAATGAACCATATCGACTTTCAGAAAGAACATAACGCTTATTCTCTTCCTTACGCTCCTCTTTCTTCTCCCCGCTGATGGTAAGGATATTGTCTTCCAATGCAACGTTGATATCCTTTTCATCAATTCCCGGAATTTCTGCGCGCACATGGATAGACTTTTCATCTTCTTTAACATCTACCGTGGGTATCCATGCAGAATCAAAAAGATTAGCGGGTTCTAATGAAAAGAAGTTTTCAAAGGTTTTTTTGACATCACGCTCAAATTCTTCAAATGGATTGAGAGCGGTGTTATCTCGTTTTGTTAAACCCCATTTCATAGCACACCTCCTATGAACTTCAGGATTTGTTGTTAGCACTCTATATGAGTGAGTGCTAATTTCTGTATATAAATTAATACTGATTTGGAAAATCGTCAAGTGGGGTGTAAAAAAATATTTTCACTAAACGATAAAATATTGCCAGAAATCTATTACATTTTTCACCAATTTGCGTTAAAACACAGAGAATCATACCAGAGGTGGCATGATGACATAGTATAATAATCACTGAGGTATTGAACTAACACATTGAAAAAGATACTATTACAGCAGAACGGGTGCATATGTTATTACACCATGTATCTATACTAATGAATATTTATTCTACAAATAGTTGATGGTTAACTAATTTTTTTGTTGAAAAATTCTTATATATAGTATTGTCTTTATAAAGGATTTTCCTGGTATGAAAAATACCTGCATGTCACCATATAAAATAGTATAAGGAGGTTTGCACAATGCTGTTACCGTTATTTGACAAAGATTGTGAACATGCTGGATGGCTTGACCCCGGTAAATATATTTATGATGCAGATATGAATTTTATTGCATTTATTATTAATAGCAATGCATGGTCGGTTGAAACTGGCAATTGGCTGGGACCGGTGCAGGGGCTTTTATGCTACGATACAAACGGAAAACTCATGTTCTGGAATCCAAAAGAAAAAATAACTGGAACGGTTAACGCTCCCCGTCCAAGCCGACAGATTCTTGCCACCAAACCACAAACGCCAGCCAAACCGGCTGAACCTGCAAAACCGGCACCGCCAAAGTGTAATGCTAATGTATGGTCTGACTTATCACTTTGGGGCTGGCTTTCGCAGTAACACGCATAACATCTATTGTTTATTTTGTGTTGTGGGACGGAACTATAGCCTGTAAAAATTTTTACTGCATTGTGAAAAAAATTATTACAGGGACACTATATGTCCCACGTAATGAGTATAGTATATACTATAAATAATATGGGAGAAAGTTAAAAAATTCCGATCAATAACGCCTGATGAACATCATATATAATAAAGAGGAGGTTCTATGCGTTTTGTTGTTCATATGCATTTTGATAACGGTAATGATATCCTGTTGCCGCCATGGTACAGGATAGGCTTTGCATCAATGATTAAAGAAGCATTGCGGCAGGATGCAACCAGTAAAATGTATGAGCTCTATTACGGTAATGCCAAAAAAAACAGACCAAAGCCTTTTACCTTTGCAGTAAAGCTCAATGTTGCTGATGTTGAAAAAAGCAATGTTAACTATCTTAGACTTGGTAATCCGTTTATTAGTTTTTATATTTCAAGCAACGATTATGAATTTATAATGACTGTCTACAATGGATTATTAAAACTTAAACAGTATGCAATCTATAACAATACCATCATCATAGATAGGTTTAATCTTTTACCTGAAAAAACATTTCCAGAGTCAAAAGCAGTGTTTGATATTTTTTCGCCTATTGTGGTAAGAAAGGTTGATGAAAACAAAAAAGGAACAGGGTATGTCAATGTTAACGATAGTACCTATAAACAGATGCTTTTTTACAGCATAAGGAGTCAATGCAAATTTTTGGGCGATAGTTACCTGTTAAACGATGATGATGTAGCAATCAATACCAGCAGTGCATTTACCGTAAAGATACCGCATTATAACAAAAGAAACCCTGATAAACCCGAGGTTATAGCAGCAACCGATGGGTGCATTGCAATACAGGCACCAAACGAGGTGTTGCAGCTTATATACGATATAGGGCTGGGAGCACGAAGAAGCCAGGGATTTGGTATGCTGGAGGTAGCGGGATGAATGATGAATTGTACCAGAGTTTGAAAGAAATTTCCCATTTTATAAAAGAAAAATTTTTAGCACAAAAGGTGATTCTTTTTGGTTCTTACGCCTATGGCAATCCAACACCTGATAGTGATATAGACTTTTTTGTTATAATGGATACTGACAAAAGATTTCCTGAAGAAGCTGCAAATATTAGAATTGGAATAGATGAGGAATTCCATATAGCAAAACCAATAGATATCCTGGTAAGAACCCCTGGTTATGTTCAAAAAAGACTGGGTATGGGTGATTTTTTTATGAAGGATATTATTGAAAAAGGAATAGAGTTATGAAAGAAATAACGAAAGAGTGGGTAAATAAAGCCGAAAAAGATTTTGCTGTTGTTTTGAGACTGCTTGAAAATTCCGATCCAGTTTTTGATGCTGTATGTTTCCACTCCCAACAATGTGTTGAAAAATACCTTAAAGCAGTTTTACAGGAAAATGAAATCTATTGTGAAAAGACACATGATTTATGGCTGATTGCACAGAAATGTTTGCCTTTTATTTCTAAACTAAATACAATGAAATCAGATTTGATACGCCTTACCGCCTATGCCGTAGAAGTTAGATACCCAGGTTTTGAAGCCGATAAAGAAGCGGCGGAAAACTCGCTGGCTATATGTACAGAAGTACGAAAGCTTGTAAGGCAATATTTTGGGCTGGAGGTAGCGGGATGATGATCATTGATGAATTAGCAAATGTAATAAAAAAAGAATTTAGTGTACAAAAGATAATTCTTTTTGGTTCACATGCCTATGGGCAGCCTCACAAGGATAGCGATGTGGATATATGTGTTATTATGGAAACCAATTTACCATTTCCAGAGCAAGCAGCAATTATACGCCTGAAATTACGAGAAAAGATAAAAGAAAAGCCCCCTATAGACCTTATTGTAAGAACCCCTGATTCTATTAAAGAAGAACTAAAGAAAAACAATTTTTTTATACGGGATATTATTGAGAAAGGGAAACAATTGTGAAAGAAATAACAAAACAATGGATAAAAAAGGCTGAAGAAGATTATATAGTAACCAGCAGAGAGATAGAACTGGATAAACCGGTATGTAGTGCAGTATGTTTTCACTCTCAGCAAGCTGTAGAAAAATACATTAAAGCTGTTCTTCAGGAAAATGAAATATATTTTCCAAAAACCCATGATTTAGAAAAGTTAATGGATTTATGCAAAGAATATATTCCAGAGCTTGAACAATTAGCAGATGGATTACTATGGTTAACAAGCTATGCAGTAGAAGTAAGGTATCCTGGTATAACAGCCAGGAAAAAAGAAGCCATTAAATCATATGAAATAGCTAAAAAGGTACGAGATATGGTAAGGAGGCATCTGGATGTTGATTAATAATGAAATTATACTTTATCCATCAAACTGGCTATACAACGCGGGGGTAGTGGGATGAATAAAGAAAAAATTACTTTTACACTAACAGGAAATTTTCAATATGATTTGGGTATACTTGGCTTAAAAAGAGTATTAGATTTTTTTGGAATAAAATATGAAAGTGACAAAAAATTTTATATTACTTTACAAAGAGATGCTAATACACTCCTTGAAGATATAATTGCAAAGCTTATATTTGACAATGGTATAAATTATTTTTGGAAAAAGCTATTGGAAGATTTGAAGAAAAAGAATAAGAATAATAAAGATATTCAAAAAAAAATTGAAGAATTGGGAAAAGTAGAGAATATATCTTGTGAATGTGACTTAAAAGAAAACTATAAAGACAAGGGTTTAACCCTGCTTATAGAAAATATATCTGATGTACTGTTTAATATTTTGAATGATGATATGAAAAATGAAATAGGAGTAAATTATATCAAAGATTTATTATGGCAAAAAAGTGTTAATTTATTAAATAATATTCTACTAAATTTTCAAGCTGATATGAATATAAAAGGGGAAGGAACTTTAAGAAAAGCAAAAAATAAATTAAATGATAATATTGTTAAAGATTCTAAATGTTCCTTTTGTAATCAGAAAATGGGAAAAAGATTAACGAGAGATGTGTTTTTCTTTGCACCATCTCAATACAACGCGTTCTGGTTTAGTGAACCGAGTTTATACGTTTGCCCTGCATGTTTGGTTTCTAATTTTGCTATAACTCAAGCTTTTACTTTTTTAGGAAATAAATTGGATGCTATAGTTTTTTATACTCCAAACTTAGAAGATATGGAAAAAATGAATGTTACTTTAACATCACATTTTAATGATAATCTTAATTTTGGTTTTTTTAAAATTGTTAAATCTTTGATTGAATATGAAAAAGAGATCCTGAAGAAGGAAGCTTCTGTTAAAGAGCTTCAGATTTTGAGTTTTCGATTAGATTCTAAAAATCCATTAATAGAAATGTTTATACTATCAGAAGGTACAATTTATAATTTGATAAAGATAGAAAATCAACTTAATTCATTGTTTGATGAAAATAATATTAGTAAATTATTTGGTTATATCAGAGAAAAGGATAGATACGCTAAAATTGATTTTTCGAAAGAACTTATGAAGAATCTTTCACAAAATCAAAAAATTATATATTTAGTTCAAAAATATTCAAGATATTGTATAATGTCGGAGACTTTTAAACAAAATAAAACTGAGAAACCACCTGTCAGAAATTTTACGCCATGGTTATTTCTTAATTTTTTGAAAATACATTTTAAATTGGAGGGTTATATGATTGATGAATTTAATAAATTTCAAGAAATAGGGCAAAGGATGAGACAGAGAGTATATATGCTTCTTACTGATAATAAGACTAAATCTATTAACTGGAATACTTTTGACAACAAAATTATTTCACTCTCAAACTCTTTTTTAAATACTTCTAAAGGATCATTGCAACAGTTCCAGGAATTGCTATCAAGGGTAATTATTAGTTTAGGATTAAATATCGATATGAGTATCATAAAAATAATCAATAAAGAAAATTTTGGTGAAATTACAACAATAATTGCATTAGCACTACTAGTATCACAACCTGCTGAAAACCGTAATAGGGAAGATGATCAAATGCAAGATATTAAAAAAGAACAGATATAAATTATAAAATATTGAGGAGGATTATTATGAAATTAACAGGAGTTTTTTTAATTGAGACAGGAGTTGTAAATAGGGGGGATGGAATTGGAAATATTGCAACTGTAAAAAAAATAACTACACCTCAAGGTATTAAAGTTTATTTTTCACCACAATCGTATAAAAGAGCCTTATGGAACAGTTTACAAAATAATTTTGGATGGTCTTTGCCTTTAGTTACTAAAGAAGGTGGTGTTGTGCAAAGAACAGGTACCGTGATTGATAGTGAAGAATTCGATTTTGGCGGGACAATGGTTGCAAAGCCTATGTACCAGAGAAATACAACATTTTATTTAGATAATGGAATATCAATCAATAATTTCACTGGTGATATGGAATTTATGACTAATATGGGTATAGCTAAACTTTATGGAGAAAATGAAGCTAACATTATAAACCGTGAGAATTTTTATGGTATTTACCTTTTGCCATTCGGTATAGAAATAGATAGAATTGGAATTCAGGAACTTAATTTAGATTTAACGGTTAGTTTTGAATCAAACGACAATCTGGAACAAAAAATAGAAAAAATTTATACTGCTTTAAAATTAAAGGAACAAATTGATGACTATAAAATAAAAATGTGGGTAAACAGAATAGCTTCAATTGAAATTCAGAACAATAAAATAATTATTATTCTTACTATAGATGAAAGAAAAAGGAGGTTCCAACAATTAATGGAAGCGATGGGTGAACTTGGTAGGAAAATAGAAGGGAGTGAAAGAAATTTATGCCCTCATTTCGCGTTTTTTTCGTTAACTTATGCCACTCCAAAGTATTTGTTGTTTATCAAAGATAAGTTAATAAGGAAAGAAAAATTAACAGAACAAGATATTCAACATTATGCGGAAAAAGATGGGAAAAACATTATTATTGCTACTCATGAAAATTACAAGGAAAAAATAAAGGAAATAATTGAGGCAGTTTTTCCAAATTAATTGATAGAGGAGGTCAAAATTGCTGAGATTAATTATTTATCAAGAAACAGCACATTTCCGTATCGCTACTATTGGTAATCCTTATTTGACGTATTTACTTCCACCACCGTCTACTATTTATGGCTTTTTGAGAAAAATAACTAACTATAAAAGCATAAATTATCAAAACACAAAACTATCAATTCAAGGAATATATGAAAGTATTTCCTTAGAAAAGGAAAGATTAACTCTTGAAACTAAAAGAGAAATAAAAACAAATATTATACCAATTCAAAAATTACATAATTCAACATGGATAATTCATATTGATTCAGTATATGATAGAGAAATAAAAGAAGGAATAAATGATTATGTAGGTATTTTACGATTAGGTCGGGTTGAGGATTTAATTATAGATTTCTCTTTAGAAGAAATCATGATTTCAGATAACGATTACAAAAATATTGATGTAGATTATTTTATATATAAAAAATGGGAGCAGGGGAAAGATTTTAAAGGTCAACTTTTTAGTATGTTTATAGATAGTGAAGTAGATGAGAAATTAAATATAATTGGATATAAACCTGTTCAATTAATATATTCTTCTGTTTATAGTTCTCTGGATGAAATAAAATGTTCAGATGGGAAATATTTAGTGTCATGGATTCATTAAATTTTGAAACTCTAAAAAAGCAAATATTTAAAAAATTTCAGCTAAATCAATATTTAGCTAAGTCTGATAAAAATTATAAAACTAATACTAGTATAGAAGATCATGTTAAAGATTTGCTTTATGAGTTAGATAACTTTTTATCAAAATATTCAGATGTTATAAAAACTACTGATGATATGTTGTTATTAAGGTTAGCCATTTTGTTTCATGATATTGGAAAAATAAACATATTGTTTCAAAAAAAATTAACTGAAAATAAAAAAGATGATGTAATACCCCATAATTGTTTATCACCATTGTTTCTAAAGTTGGTTAACAAATTAGAAGAGGATAAACTTTCTTTGTTAACCTATATAATATTTAACCACCACAAGAGAGGTGCAAATTATTTTTCAAATGATAGTTATGGTATAAATCTTTTGATTAAACAAATACAAGAAAATCAGAAATACTTTTTCAATAATTTTGAATTTAGTGAAGAAACATTAGAAAATTACAAAGTTTGGCTTTTAAATTCCCTAAGAAATAGAAAGTCAAAAAAATACATAATATTAACTGGTCTTCTTATTCGCCTTGACCATGCTGCTTCCGGTGAATTAGAGGTGGAAGAAGAACCAATCAAAGATGATAGGAAAGATATTCTTTTTTCGTATTTTAAAAGAAAAAATAAGACAACAAAACTTAGACCATTTCAAGAAAGATATGGAATAAATGAGAAGAAAGATTATCAATGTATAGTAGCAGATACAGGGCTTGGGAAAACAGGGCTTTCCGTATTGTGGAGCCATAAAAAAATATTTTATATTTTACCAAATAGAGCATCTGTTAATGCTATGTTTAATACTTTAAAAGAAATATATGGTGAATACAACGTTGGACTACTTCATTCTACGGCATTGTTTAATTTAATTCAAGACAATGAAGATGACATTGCAGTATTAAAAGAATATGATCAGACTCGTGTGCTATCAAAACCAGTAACAGTATGCACTGCAGACCAATTATTTACTGCTGCTTTTAATATGCCAGGATACGAAAAGATATATGCAACTTTATCTTATTCTGATGTTATAATAGATGAGATCCAAGGTTTTCAACCACAACAGATTATTCCAATGTTAAAACAAATTAAGGAAACTAAAGAGCTTGGTGCTAATTACCTTATTATTACAGCTACTTTGCCATCTATTGTGACAAATAGACTAATGGAATATGGATTTGATGTAATAGAAAACGATGATTGTACAACCGATCCTATAAAACGGCACAAGATTAAAATAGAAAAAGGTAAAACTATAGAAGACTTGAGTGAAGGTATCGTTGATACAGCTGTATCAGGTAAAAAAGTTTTGGTAATTGTCAATACAGTTAAAAAGGCTCAGGAGATGTATAACAAAATAAATAACACAACCAAAGAACATAGAGCCAATTTTATTGATGTGAACATTCTCCATAGCAGATATATATGGAAAGATAGACAGGTAAAAGAGAATGCAATTATTGATGAATGCGAACAGGATAATAATTTTAACTATAAAAAACAAAATTATTCTATATGGATAACTACACAATTAGTTGAAGCTTCTCTGGATATTGATTTTGATTATTTATTTTCAGAAGCATCCACAGCAGATTCTGTTATTCAAAGGATGGGAAGAGTCTGGAGACATAAAAATGTTGATTATAATGGGGACGAAAATATAATTATAGCTACTGCTGTAGAAAATACGGTTTATGAGAAAATACTAATAGAAAAGACAGTTGAAATGATTGAAAATAGCATAAAAAATAATGATAATATTTTAATTTCATCAGAAAAAAGAAGAATAGTAAACGAATTATATTCAGAAAAAAATCTTAAGCAATGGCGCTCAAAGTATATAGAGGAGTGGAATAAATTTGAAGAACAAATAAACAGTGGTTGGAATTTTATTTTAGAAGAGAATTCGCAAAGAGCATTTAGAGATGTAATGAGTATTGATCTGATACCTGCAATTTATAAAGAAATTGTTGAAAGTAGTTACAAAAAGCTTTTAGATTTAAGAAATGAAAAGAGTTTAGACGGAAAAGTCAAAAGATTGCAAAGATTACAAATTTTAAAAGAAATACAGGAATATAAGGTTCCTGTTCCACTATATTTACTAAATCCTAATGTTAGTAGAAAACTTATTAATACTTCCCAGCCAATTGAATGGATTGATAAAGGATATGGAATAGGTATTTTGCATGAGTATTATAAGTATGATCAAATTTTAGGTTTAACATGTAAAGGCATAAAGGGTGAGGATGAAATTATTATTTAGGTATCTTCAATTTTTAGCAAAACTATGCTTAATGTTTTGATCCCAATTATTACAACTAGTATAGTAGAGGAACTATCGCATGCCACGTAAACTTAACATTGATATTGATTATCTTATCAATGTAATGCAGATGCATGATAGGTTGAATGAATACTATATTGATCTTGAAACAGGTAAAATAGTTTGTAATGAAGAATTCCCTGATGATTATAATCTTAGTGAAGATGATTTGCTGTCTGAAGATGTATCTATTGATTATGAATCTGATCGTTATTTATGGATTCCCGTTTTTGAATCAAGCAAAGCGTATAAGTTTATGGAAGATTTTATATATGAATTAGAGAATGAAGAGGCGCGTAAAAAATTAGTATATGCAATACAGGGTAAAAAACCCTTTAGAAGATTTAAAGATGCACTACAGGCGTTTCCAGATATTGAAAAACAGTGGTATAGTTTTGAAGAAAAAAAAATGAAAGAGTATATCATAAAGTGGTTACATGAATATGATATTGCAATTGAAAACTCATAGTTATTTTAATAAGTACTGCATATATGCACAATTTTTTTGCACATATACAGTACCATATAAATTACGTTATTTTATTGGCAACTACATGAATCTATCAAGGGTAAATATATGATAAACAAAGAACTTAAAGAAAGAATGGAAGCACTGCTAAACAGCAGAGAAGATTAGCTTGCTGATGAACTTAATCAAGAGCTGGAAAAAATTGTCAATGAAATGAATAAAAGACATTAGATAATTTTGAAGGATTTTCTCCTGCAGATATGCACTATATGCTTTATACTCCTTTTCATAAACAATGCTCTATTGGTATAAATACCAATATTTCCAAATATTTTTATTACAGTATTCACCTTTATTGAAGTTGGCAGTACATATTATGGAAAAAATTAAAGCAGAAGGTCATATGCTGTTAACATCTAAAGATAATCTTAAAGTAAGCTTTATTAAATAATTGTATAATCTTGGAATTTATTATGGTCATGATAGAGACAGTTTTGAAAACCGTCCATGCCAGGACAACCTGGATTTTTGTGGTCACTATGGATTCTTAAAAAATATGGTTCAAAACGCGAACCAGCCAGTTTTTATGCGCAAAAATATTTAACAGCGTTTCCAATATTTATTAACCAGCAGAACAATATAAATTTTGTGGATGCCTGTTATACAGTTTGTTTTGTGGCTGGTAATAATAATGACAATAGTTCATTATTTTAAAAACCCTGAAATTGTTAGCACATCACTTTTGAATACATTTTTGAAATAGTAATGGTTGATGCTGTATAAAGTTTATGCTTCATTATCAAATATATTTATTGCATTAATAGTGCCATGTATTTTATAATTGAAGGGATATGTATAATAATATAACACCTGTAATCACTGGTACTCAAATAGCTTATTATATCGTCTGCCATAGAAAACTATGGTTATTCAACAAGAATATTTCGTTGGAACATACAAGCGAACTTGTTGAGATTGGTAACCTAATTCATGAAGCATCATATACTAGAAAAAGAAAAGAAATTAATTTAGAAGGCATTAAAATTGATTTACTAGAAGCAAAAAGAGGAATTATTCATGAGGTAAAAAAGTCAAAAGCATTAGAAGAATCACATGCATGGCAATTGAAGTATTATATTTATTATTGCAAGCAAATAGGTATTGAAGTGGAAGGGATCATTGATTATCCTAAATTGCGAAGAAGAGAAAAAATTATCCTTAATATGGAAGATGAAGAAAAAATAAAAAATATTCTTAATGAAATTTATGTAATAATGAGTGATGATAAACTCCCAGCAGTCATTAAAAAACCGTACTGCAAAAAATGTAGCTACTATGAATTTTGCTATTGTTAGGTATTACCATGAAGGACTACTACATATTTAAAAGCGGGCGCATTAGCCGCAAGGATAACTCCATAGTGTTTGAGACTAATGACAGTAATATCTTTATACCCATTAATGATATTGATAGCCTTTGCTTTTTTGGCGAGATTGATATAAATACAAAAGCAATGAATTTTTTAGCACAACAGCAGGTTGTTGTACACTTTTTTAACTACTATGGGTGGTATACCGGCAGTTTTTATCCGCGCGAATTTTTGTTATCGGGTGATGTGCTGGTAGCTCAGGTAAAGGCATACCTTGACATGCACAGCAGGACATATATTGCACGGCAGTTTGTGCAGGGTGCAATTCACGGCTTTATAACCAATATAAAACGGTATCCTGATGTTGGCGATGCGGCGGTGGATACATTACAACAGTACCTAAGCGCAACTGAAGAGCAATCCAATGTACTATCGCTCATGGGTATTGAAGGAAACGCGCATGAATTGTATTATAGCACATTCCCTGTTATTATAAAGCAAACCATAGAATTTGAAAAAAGGGTAAAACATCCGCCCAACAATATGATGAATGCAATGATATCGTTTTGCAACAGCCTTGTTTATACGCATGTAATAAAAGAACTGTATAAAACACAGCTTAACCCAACAGTAAGCTATTTGCATGAGCCGTCAAACAGGCGCTTTTCGCTGGCGCTTGATGTGGCAGAAATTTTTAAACCAATATACGCAGACCGTGTTATTTTTGACCTGTTAAACAATAACATGATAACACAAAAACATTTTGACAAAGATTTAAATTACTGTTATTTAAAAGAGGATGGGCGCAAGATTGTGGTAAAAGCCTTTGACGATAAGATTAATACAACGGTTATGCATAAAAAGTTAAAACGCAATGTAAGCTACCAAAAGATGATACGCCTTGAATTGTATAAGCTTATTAAACATCTGTTAAACGAAGAGCAGTATCAAAGTTTGCGGATATGGTGGTAAGATAGTTATTATACATAGGGTAATCAACATGCATGGAATAAATAAAAGAGATTATGAAATGACCAGAACTGCAATAAAAGCTGCTTTCATTATTAAAAATGTATTTAACAAAGGTATTACTATATGAATACTATATTTAAAAAAATTGCCGGGGGCGATAGTTACTGGACATTAAAACATTGATGGATAACAGGGCAATACTATGTATATAATCCTTGTATACGACATCTCAACCGTAACATCGAGTGGACGGAAGCGATTGCCAAAAGTAATGAAAAAATGCCGACAGTACCTGAGGCATACGCAAAAGTCGGTATTTGAAGGCGAGATAACCGAAGCAAAGCTGTATGCATTAAAACAGGAGATTGCAAAGCTTATAGATGACAAAGAGGATTATGTGGTTGTATACCAACTACCACAAAAAACAGTGCTAAACCGTGAAAATATAGGGATAGATTTTGATCCAACTGAGCGGATCATATAAAAAAACTTGATTTGATGGTTGTTTTAGGGTAATTGGTAACAGGGCAAGCACAAAAGCACTACCGGAGGTTCGAGAAACAGCAGTTTTGAAAATGATACGTATTGTTTAATAATTGATTATAATAGGCTTTTTTCGACGGGTTTGAGCTTCCAATAGTGGGATTTAAAGTTTAATTTTATTCTATCATACTTGTATGATAGTAATAGTTTGAGCTTCCAATAGTGGGATTTAAAGATTAGAGGTGTATTTTTATAAAAACTATGTATAAATGTTTGAGCTTCCAATAGTGGGATTTAAAGTATTAAAGGGTGTATTTTTTTAAAAAAATATGTGAGTTTGAGCTTCCAATAGTGGGATTTAAAGTTATTACTACATAATTCTCAAAAAGTAGATATATCAGTTTGAGCTTCCAATAGTGGGATTTAAAGTCTGCTATAAAAATATCTACAACAGGAAAAAAATCAAGTTTGAGCTTCCAATAGTGGGATTTAAAGAATAAAAGATAAATTTTTTATAAAAACTTTTGACAACGTTTGAGCTTCCAATAGTGGGATTTAAAGATTATTGTAAATAATATTTTAACAAGTTTTGTAATTGTTTGAGCTTCCAATAGTGGGATTTAAAGACAATTGTTTTTGGTTTTATATTTAATTCAAAAACCGTTTGAGCTTCCAATAGTGGGATTTAAAGAGAGGCGTTGAAATGGATAGAACAACTTACATTAATGTTTGAGCTTCCAATAGTGGGATTTAAAGATTTGATACGTAGCAGGGTCGGCAAGTCCAAGCAAGGTTTGAGCTTCCAATAGTGGGATTTAAAGTACATAGTAATCACTTCCGAAAGTAAAAGAACCGCCGTTTGAGCTTCCAATAGTGGGATTTAAAGATGAAGCAGTTTGCATTGTCCATTCTGTTTCTGTGGTTTGAGCTTCCAATAGTGGGATTTAAAGTTGTATTCAGTAATTCTATCAATTAGCTTCTCTAACGGGTTTGAGCTTCCAATAGTGGGATTTAAAGTTGTAGAAGAAACATTTGAATTAGGCGGATATAATAGTTTGAGCTTCCAATAGTGGGATTTAAAGTCTATCTTTATATTGTTAGCTTCTTTAAGTATACCCTGTTTGAGCTTCCAATAGTGGGATTTAAAGTTACTGGCAATTTGCACTTGCCAGTTTTCAGCATCTGTTTGAGCTTCCAATAGTGGGATTTAAAGTTCATTAAAGCTAATTCCCATTCATCGAAACTTTTTTTGTTTGAGCTTCCAATAGTGGGATTTAAAGTGAATAAGTTACAAATAACAGAAGAACAATTTATGAGTTTGAGCTTCCAATAGTGGGATTTAAAGATTATATAGTTGTTTATGCTTGCACTTGTTTGTACTGTTTGAGCTTCCAATAGTGGGATTTAAAGTGCTAACAAATACTATCCTTTGTTTTTTATCCATATGTTTGAGCTTCCAATAGTGGGATTTAAAGATAAAGAAGAATAAATTTCTACTTGAAGCAATATTAGTTTGAGCTTCCAATAGTGGGATTTAAAGGGGTGATAAATAAGATAATGAACGTGCGGAACTTTCGTTTGAGCTTCCAATAGTGGGATTTAAAGAAACGTTTTATTGAATAATAATCTTTCAACTTATCTGTTTGAGCTTCCAATAGTGGGATTTAAAGTTCGGTATAATATTAGGAAATCCAAAATAATCCCACGTTTGAGCTTCCAATAGTGGGATTTAAAGGATTATAGCCGGTACCAACAAAGCAGTTATAATTGTGTTTGAGCTTCCAATAGTGGGATTTAAAGGTTGCTCGTATCAACATTCATCGAAAAAATCGAAAAGTTTGAGCTTCCAATAGTGGGATTTAAAGAAGTCAATTGTAAAATTATTACCATGTTCTATTGATGTTTGAGCTTCCAATAGTGGGATTTAAAGAAAAGCATTGAGGCTGTTGTTCAGGGTGGCGATGATGTTTGAGCTTCCAATAGTGGGATTTAAAGGCAGTTTTCGGCTGATGTCATAACACTTGCAGCTGGGTTTGAGCTTCCAATAGTGGGATTTAAAGTGCGAAGAATTTGTCACTGCGAAATATATGCAAGTAGTTTGAGCTTCCAATAGTGGGATTTAAAGAGAAAACATCGTCTGTCTTGTAACTTGCATTGTAGCGTTTGAGCTTCCAATAGTGGGATTTAAAGCTCGTAGTCCGTGACGAAATTATCATGCCTTGGTAAGTTTGAGCTTCCAATAGTGGGATTTAAAGCTTGTTATCGATTCGAGTTTTTGCGCATTACCGCCTGTTTGAGCTTCCAATAGTGGGATTTAAAGGATGAGCAGATGGTAATATATTTCACGAGGATACCGGTTTGAGCTTCCAATAGTGGGATTTAAAGGAACGCATCGGAATGAATATTATGGATACAATAGAAGTTTGAGCTTCCAATAGTGGGATTTAAAGATATTTTTTAAAAATATGATGGAGTCTATAAGACGGGTTTGAGCTTCCAATAGTGGGATTTAAAGCAGTGTAGTGCGCATTTTTGTCGGCGCTAAACAATCGTTTGAGCTTCCAATAGTGGGATTTAAAGATTATCACAGAGCTTGCGAACGCAATGGGTTACGGCAGGTTTGAGCTTCCAATAGTGGGATTTAAAGAGAAATTAATTGATAGTTCGCCATGGACAAACGAGAGTTTGAGCTTCCAATAGTGGGATTTAAAGTCTTCACTCTTCCTGCATTTGTTGTTTTCGTCCAAGTTTGAGCTTCCAATAGTGGGATTTAAAGAATGAGCATTGGAATATTTCATTTGTGCAACTCAATGTTTGAGCTTCCAATAGTGGGATTTAAAGTGCGAAGAATATGACGGAAAAATTCAATAGCGCAGGTGTTTGAGCTTCCAATAGTGGGATTTAAAGTTTTTTTGCGCTCTATGGCGGACAGAATACTGGAAAAGTTTGAGCTTCCAATAGTGGGATTTAAAGTGCTTTAATTTGTTTTTCGGCTTCATTATATTCTTTGTTTGAGCTTCCAATAGTGGGATTTAAAGGGTAAATATCGACCCATAGATAGCCGGTCACAACCTGTTTGAGCTTCCAATAGTGGGATTTAAAGAGGGAGTTATTTCAATGCAGAGTTTGATCAGCTGTATGTTTGAGCTTCCAATAGTGGGATTTAAAGGGTAAATAAAATAATGAAATTTCAATTAGACGATAGAGTTTGAGCTTCCAATAGTGGGATTTAAAGTATAAGAAAAAAATTAAAAATCCTGATGTCTATTTGGTTTGAGCTTCCAATAGTGGGATTTAAAGCCATTTTATACCTTTTTAGTGATTTATTCAAATTGAGTTTGAGCTTCCAATAGTGGGATTTAAAGCGGGAAAGAGATACAGGAAAATGTTGCGGAGTATATGTTTGAGCTTCCAATAGTGGGATTTAAAGTAGCGAGTTCGGTATAACTTCAACCATGCCGCCGAGTTTGAGCTTCCAATAGTGGGATTTAAAGGCGAGCAAACAACACAATACGTAATATTGCATAAAGTTTGAGCTTCCAATAGTGGGATTTAAAGTCGAACGTAATATAATAATAAATACTATCACCTTCAGTGTTTGAGCTTCCAATAGTGGGATTTAAAGAAGCTTCAATGTACAATTTTTTATGTCCAGTTAACGGTTTGAGCTTCCAATAGTGGGATTTAAAGTAATAAAACGCAGTAAACGACTTCTTGATTGCCTGGTTTGAGCTTCCAATAGTGGGATTTAAAGGTTCATTTCGTTTATTATATCGAATTGTTCCTGTAAGTTTGAGCTTCCAATAGTGGGATTTAAAGTAGCAGCAGCAGTTAATGATTTAATAGCAGCAGTAAGTTTGAGCTTCCAATAGTGGGATTTAAAGGAAAAAATGTATCCAAGCTTCGATAGCAAATTTTGCGTTTGAGCTTCCAATAGTGGGATTTAAAGGATACCCTGTGCAAATAATACACTCTCACAAGTTTAGTTTGAGCTTCCAATAGTGGGATTTAAAGTTATTTCATGAAAATAAATTGAGAGGCAATAAATTAGTTTGAGCTTCCAATAGTGGGATTTAAAGGTGGAATAAAGGCAAGCAAGAAGAATTTCACGATAGGTTTGAGCTTCCAATAGTGGGATTTAAAGACGTCAAGGGTATTATACCATTGTGTACCGCCAAGTGTTTGAGCTTCCAATAGTGGGATTTAAAGACGCTATCGTTTTATTTTTCTGGCGGAACGACGAAGGTTTGAGCTTCCAATAGTGGGATTTAAAGTAGTAATGAAATTGTGCGGAATTGATTACATAAGTGAGTTTGAGCTTCCAATAGTGGGATTTAAAGCTTCTTTAATTGTTATTAAGTATTTATTATCTACCAGTTTGAGCTTCCAATAGTGGGATTTAAAGATTTTTATTGTCTCTCTGATTTGTCCGAACCGATTTGTTTGAGCTTCCAATAGTGGGATTTAAAGAAGATTACGAAACACATTTGCTAATCAAATTATTCCGTTTGAGCTTCCAATAGTGGGATTTAAAGCTTAATAATCATGACAGGGAAATTTATAAGCTGGCTAGTTTGAGCTTCCAATAGTGGGATTTAAAGTCCTGATCGTACACCGTATGCACGGCTACCATGTATGTTTGAGCTTCCAATAGTGGGATTTAAAGTGCGGCAACACACGCAATACGTGAAAATCTTCCCATGTTTGAGCTTCCAATAGTGGGATTTAAAGCTCAATTTATTGATAAGCCTGCAACAAGAAGACTGAGTTTGAGCTTCCAATAGTGGGATTTAAAGGCGATACTTGATCCGTCCGGTGAAAATGAAAAACGTGTTTGAGCTTCCAATAGTGGGATTTAAAGCAGGACGATGCACTAAGAAAATTGAAAGCTCGATATAGTTTGAGCTTCCAATAGTGGGATTTAAAGTACCTGATAATTCAGATGGGTGGTATCATTTCATCGGTTTGAGCTTCCAATAGTGGGATTTAAAGCTCAATTTATTGATAAGCCTGCTACTCGAAGATTGAGTTTGAGCTTCCAATAGTGGGATGCAACAGTTATAATGTTCATAAAGTTGAAAGTTTATAAAGTTAAGAAATAGGGAAGGGGTTGGGTGGCTGAAATACATTGATTGCAATTATACAATAAAGTGTTTTATGATAAATTGAAATATTATTACGAAGAACTTACTATGTGTTTTCACAGTAACTTTGAACTTTATAACATTACAAACTTTGAACTGTTACGTTTGAGCTTCCAATAGTGGGATTTAAAGCTATATATTTTGCAGGCTTTCTAATCGCAGTCGGCAGTTTGAGCTTCCAATAGTGGGATGCAACAGTTATAATGTTTATAAAGTTGAAAGTTTATAAAGTTAAGGAATAGGAAAGAGGTTGGGTGGCTGAAATACATTGATTGCAATTACACAATAAAGTGTTTTATGATAAA
>Ga0208940_1000603_pt1 | contig 44365 bp, 34 predicted proteins | sample AD_JPNNA6_MetaG_FD_184445 | JGI IMG/M metagenome (GOLD analysis project Ga0208940, IMG submission 184445) | Active sludge microbial communities of municipal wastewater-treating anaerobic digesters from Japan - AD_JPNNA6_MetaG (SPAdes) (version 2) | ecosystem: Engineered > Bioreactor > Anaerobic... | reverse complement strand
GGGACAACCTGATCAGGTATCTGGACCATCACCTGCTGACTCCGGACAACAATCTCATTGAAAATGCCATACGGCCCTTTGTCCTGGGCAGAAAAAACTGGCTTTTTTCAAATACGCCGCGCGGCGCTGAGTCAAGCGCCGTACTCTACAGCCTTATTGAATCCGCTAAAGCCAATGCCCTTGAGCCATACAGATATCTTCGCTATCTTTTTGACCGGATTCCGGGTGTTTCCTCAAGAGGACAACTGCGGGTGTTGCTGCCCGATATGATTACCCCTGATATGATCAAGCTTGTTGACTGATTCACGGGACGGGGTTAATTTGACGCTTACGAACGGACGGGGAAGGGGACTAATTAGAATTAATTAGACCGGTATATCGAACGGGGGCTGCCGTAATGGTGACAACCGGTGTACCGGTAGGGAAACCCCTTGTCGGGTTATCTCTGATCGTTTTAAGAGTAACGAACTATTGGCGGGCGATCTTGTTCAGGTACGGCATGGGATCGACGAATTCCGTGCCGATGACGATTTCGTAGTGACAGATATAACGGGCGGTCTTGCCGGTGCGTCCCACGTATCCGATGACCTCGCCCTTGGCAACCTGCTGGTCCTGTTCCACAGACACCCTCTGACAGTGGGCGTAGGAGGTGGTGAACCCGTACTTGTGCTTAATGGATACCACGAGGCCCAGGACCGGGTCCCAACGGATGTCGCTCACCTTGCCGGGCGCCGTGGCCCTGATCTCCGAGCCGGGGTAGGCTTCGATGTCGATGCCGTTATGGTATTCGGTCTCGGCCGCGTAGATCGAATTGCGCTGGCCGAAACGCGAAACAATATACCCGTTGACCGGCCAGATCGACGGGGTGGTCTCGATTATCTTTTTACGGTATTCCAGGAACACCTTGATCTTCGAAAGGACCTTCCTGGTAGTCTTCAGCTCACGCTCGATTTCCTGGATGTTGAGAATCTCAATGGGCGGAGCCGTCACGCTGGTATTGGGGTTATCGCCGGCGTCGCCGTTATCGAAGGCGGGCGCCTCAGGGTTATGAACTCCGCCTTTGGCCCACAGGGAGTCGATGTCGCTGCCGGGGGTCAACGAATAGAGATGGGTGATCTCGGGCTTGAATTTCTGGAAGATATCGTACAGCTCATTGATTTCTTCCTTGTATTTTTTTATCTGTATCTTCGAGTTGGACCCGTATTTTTTCAGCTTTGAGACTTCCTTGATCGTCGATGAATGGTTGATGATCAGCACCGAAGTGACCGTGACCGTCGCGGTGACGGCGCCGGCGATGATGGCAATGGCAAAAATGGAAACATGGAAGTTGATGATCCGCTTTTCGGAGTGGGGTATGAACATGATGGTGATGCGCTCTTTGCCCTTGGTGACAAAGCGCTTCCACCAGTCCTTGAGCATCGCCTGCTTGGAGCTCAAATGGTCTGACAGGAACTGCAGAATATTTTTCTGCAGATCGTACAGATTTGTTTCTTTAAAGGGATTAAGGTTCATGACAAACCGGGTTTAGCTTTCAGTATTACCGTGCCGTGTAGTATTGGTGCAACAAAATGAATCAATCAATCCCCAAGGGAACGGAAAAATATTCAAAAAAAATTAATAGATAAAAGTCTTTTGTATATAATATTTATCGGTATATTTATGTCAAGTTTTTCTTATTTTCATAATTAAATGATGATTTTTATAATTTGTTAAAAAGTTTGTTTTAAGCCATGATGCCATCGAATTTTTAATCCAAGCATGAAATTAAAATTATGTCATCATTATATCAAAGTTATATCAAAGAAATAAGTGATGAACACAAATGAAAAAGTTACAGGGATCGATTCTGGCGGTAGTTTCCTGCCCGGTGTGCCTCAGGACGGTGTCCGGCCAGGTCGGTTCAAAACCGTGCGATGATCGTTCATCAATCAACGCTATTAGGAGATACGGAAATGCTGTCTTTTCCTCCTTCGCCGTATCCGGCGACAAACCGGGACCATGGAAGGTCGGCATCCATGCCTGGGCCTACGAGCCGGCAAACCGGACCCCGAACTGTACGGTGAGAACCGGCATATCAGCCCCGGCAAGATTGCGGGCATATGCCTGCGGAATGTCACTGAAGAACCCTGTGACCATGCGCGCAAGGGCACAGGGTTTTCAGGGATCTTTCGGTAGGTCTCTGGCGCCTGTTTGATGGCATCAAAGAGCATTAAGGAAAAATAGTGCAGAGGTCAATCACCCGGCGACACGGGCGCTGCGGCCAGGGCTGCAGATTCAAGCTTTCCTGTTTTTGCGGTCAGCGGCTTCCAGGAGAGCATACAGGGTGTCAAGGTGGGGAGTTGGTACATTGTGGCGGCGGGCTATGCGCACCGTGTTGCCCAGTATGGCCTCGACCTCCAGGGGGCGTTTGCTCTCGTAGTCCTGGAGCATGCTCGTTTTTGTCGGAGCCATGTTCCGCGTGTCCCTGATGATCGTGTTTATTGATGAATCGTTGACAGGGTGCCCGGAAAGGGCCGCGAGGGCCATTATTTCCTTCATCGTGTTGACAGCGATGGATACCACCTGTTCGGATTCCATCATCTCTCTCGTGTCAGCACCGCCACAGAGGACGGAAAGGGGATTAAAGGGCGCATTCCACATCAGTTTTCTCCATCGGGCCGTTATGATGTCGCGGTCGATATCGCACCGGACGCCCGCCAATTGAAAAATTTCCGCCAGGCGGGCAGTCCTGTCCGACGCGCCCGACGGGTACGTGCCGATGATAAGCCTGCCGTAATCCCTGTGAATGATAAGGCCGGACCCGGGCCTGCTGACGCTGACAAAAGCAATGGCGCTGATTATTTCATTGCCGGGAAAAGCAGCCGCGACCGGTTCTTCTATGTCTATGCCGTTCTGCAATAACACTATGGAGGTTTGGGGGTAAACTTTTGGGCCGATCAGGGCGTGTATGTTGATTTCCGGAAGAACCTTGGTTGCCACAATAATATAATCAGGCTCATGGCCATACTCGTCGATGGATTTTATTACTTCCGCGGGCTTGAAATTGAAATCACCGGCAACGCTTTTTACGGTGATCCCCTTTTCTTTCACGATGTCATAATCTGACCGGCACAGGGCAGAAACACGGGCGCCGACCTGTGCAATGCGACCGGCGAAGTACCCGCCAACCGCGCCGGTTCCGACAAGGAGCATGTTGGGATGTCCGTCCATATATGAACTCAGATCAAGCGGTTATGGCCGGTGAAGATCAAGCCTTTTTCGGGCGGAGGAAGCTATTTTATTGCAAACATGATAGTTGCGGCAAGGCCGATAGGTTCGTATGGTGATCGTGACACGGGAAGTAATTAATTATTGACATCAACGGGGTTATCAATCGAGATAAATTTGTTGAGTGGTTCAAATTTTTCAAGTGTTTAAATTTGTATATTTTGGAGGGATTCCCGTGACTTTCTGGCAAGAATGGGGCAGTTATATTCTGCTCGTAATAGTGCTGGCATTAATCGCCGCCGGCATAGTGGCATATAGATTTATCAAGAGCAAAGTGAAACAGAAGATGGATGACCAGCAGGAACTGGTGAACCAGCACAAGGTCCCGGCTTCGATATTGGTATTGGAGAAAAGAAAGGATAAAATAGCCAATGCGAATATTCCGAAATCCGTTATTGAACAGATTCCGAAAGTGTATAAAATAAAAAAAGTGCCTATTGTTAAAGCAAAAATCGGTTCGCAGGTCATGGACCTTTTATGCGATGAGGATGTTTTTGACAAGCTCCCGGAGCGGAAAATGGTACGGGTTGACCTGGCCGGTATCTTTATCGCCGGAGTGAAACAGGGGAAAAAATAGCGGGTGGAAAGCTTTATTATCATTTTTTGCACAGTCCCCTCCCAGGAAACAGGAATGAAAATTGCCGATGACCTGGTTTCCGGGGAATATGCCGCCTGTGTAAATATTGTTCCCGGCTTGACATCAATATATCGCTGGAAAGGTGATATTTGTAAGGATAATGAGCTTTTATTGATTATAAAAAGCAGAAAGTCCCTTTGTAATGATATCATTTTCCGGATAAAGGCACTGCATCCTTATGAGGTGCCTGAAATAATATCCTGTGATATATCCGGCGGCAGTGAATCATACCTGCAATGGCTTTCTGACAGCACCGGAATGCGGTAAAAAAGGTTTGATAAGGTAATTTTTTCAATACCAGAACAAAAATGGGTAATGTTTTGAATTTTTTCTGCAAGAACCGAAATCAACGGACAGACCATCCCCGGACAAAAAATCAAGATTTTTAAAAAATTTATTGCTAATTTGGTGATTTTGCTTTTATACATTTTTTACTAAAGACAATAATTTTTTTACCGATTTATTGCCAATATCAGTGAATCAAGGGGGCATTTTTAACTAGTACTGAAAAAAAGTACATAATTAATATTGATTATAACAATTATAATAATTACATTATAAGGCGGGCGAAATGAACAGAATTACTAACAGCATTATTACTAATAAGTTTGTTAGGTTAATTGAAGAGAATCATCAGGAAATTATTGAACATTTCATGAATGATGTGCTCCGAAACAAGAAAACCGTCGCCTACCGAAAGATGGATCCCAATGATTTGTATGAAATCGGGATTCGGGTTTACAGGGAATTGTCAAGATGGGTGGAAAGGGGCTTGCCTAAAGAAGAAGTTAAGGAATATTATACAAAATTAGGCAAAATAAGGCATAATGAAGGGGTTCCGGCCTCTCAATTTTTTCAAGCTCTGGTTCTTTTAAAACGTCACATGTGGCTCTTTGTAAAAAAGCAGCTGGAAAATGAAATGACCGATTATAAACAGGCCTTAGAGGTCAGTGACAGGGTCGTTTTGTTTTTTGATAGGGCGGCATATTATATGCTAACCGGTTATGAAGAAGAAACCGGTAAAAAGTGGTAATTGTAAAAAAATAAAATTTTTTTTACAAAATATCTTGACAAAATTAAGCATAAAAAATATTTTCACATTCTCAATGAGTGAGTGCGTTACAGTATGCACCACTTAATAAATCAAAGGGTTGCTAAAACGGTTACCTAAAGATTTGAAATAATTAAGCGCCTGTGATCAGGCGAACTGATTGTTGAAAAATCTCCAAAAGTAAAGAACTTGGGGATTTTTTTGTCATATGTGACAGTTCTTTGAAAACTGGGTAGTATTAAAAAACTACCTCTGTTAATTTCTTAAAATAATCAAAATTTGAACCAAATTATCTTTATGATAAATTTATCATGGAGAGTTTGATTCTGGCTCAGAACGAACGCTGGCGGCGCGTCTTAAACATGCAAGTCGAACGAGAATCCCGGTGCTTGCATTGGGAGGAGAGTGGCGAACGGGTGAGTAACACGTGGATAATCTGCCTCCAGGATTGGGATAACTACTCGAAAGGGTGGCTAATACCGAATAACATGGCACGCTACACAAGTAGTAGCCATTAAAGGTGGGGACCGCAAGGCCTACCACCTGGAGATGAGTCCGCGGCCCATTAGCTAGTTGGCGGGGTAATGGCCCACCAAGGCGACGATGGGTAGCCGGCCTGAGAGGGTGACCGGCCACATTGGGACTGAGATACGGCCCAGACTCCTACGGGAGGCAGCAGTTAAGAATCTTGCGCAATGGGGGAAACCCTGACGCAGCGACGCCGCGTGGACGATGAAGGCCTTCGGGTTGTAAAGTCCAATAAGCAGGGAAGAATAAGCAACGGGTAATATTCGTTGTGATGACGGTACCTGCCTAAAGCCCCGGCTAACTACGTGCCAGCAGCCGCGGTAATACGTATGGGGCTAGCGTTGTTCGGAATTATTGGGCGTAAAGGGCGTCTAGGCGGGGGATTAAGTTGGGTGTGAAATCCCTGGGCTCAACCCAGGAACTGCATCCAAAACTGGTTCTCTTGAGTTCGGGAGAGGAGAGCGGAATTCCCGGTGTAGCGGTGAAATGCGTAGATATCGGGAAGAACACCAGTGGCGAAGGCGGCTCTCTGGCCTAGAACTGACGCTGAAGCGCGAAAGCGTGGGGAGCGAACGGGATTAGATACCCCGGTAGTCCACGCTGTAAACGTTGTGTACTAGGTGTTAGTGACTTGTTCACTAGTGCCGACGCTAACGCATTAAGTACACCGCCTGGGGAGTACGGCCGCAAGGCTTAAACTCAAAGAAATTGACGGGGGCCCGCACAAGCGGTGGAGCATGTGGTTTAATTCGATGATACGCGAAAAACCTTACCTGGGCTTGAACTGTGCCTGACAGGTGTAGAGATACACCCTTCTTCGGACAGGTATAGAGGTGCTGCATGGCTGTCGTCAGCTCGTGTCGTGAGATGTTGGGTTAAGTCCCGCAACGAGCGCAACCCTTACCCCTTGTTGCTAACAGGTAACGCTGGGCACTCTAGGGGAACTGCCGGTGATAAACCGGAGGAAGGTGGGGATGACGTCAAGTCATCACGGCCCTTATGTCCAGGGCTACACACGTGCTACAATGGCCGGTACAAAGAGACGCAATGCCGCGAGGTGGAGCAAATCTCAAAAAACCGGTCTCAGTTCGGATTGGAGTCTGCAACTCGACTCCATGAAGCTGGAATCGCTAGTAATCGTAGATCAGCACGCTACGGTGAATACGTTCCCGGGCCTTGTACACACCGCCCGTCACACCATCTGAGTTGGCAGCACCCGAAGTGGCTGATCTAACCGAAAGGAGGAAGGTTACTAAGGTGAAGTCGGTGAAGAGGGTGAAGTCGTAACAAGGTAGCCGTATCGGAAGGTGCGGCTGGATCACCTCCTTTAAAAGGAAAGCTATAACTAACAGAGGAAACCCAATACTACCCAGTTTTGAGAGAACTGTCAAACAAGCCTATTTATCCTATAGGCCTGCACATTTTGAACCAGGGCCTGTAGCTCAGATGGTTAGAGCGTACGACTGATAATCGTAAGGTCGGTGGTTCGATTCCACTCAGGCCCAATGGGATAAAATAGGGGGTGTAGCTCAGTTGGGAGAGCGACTGCCTTGCACGCAGTAGGTCATCGGTTCGATCCCGTTCACCTCCAAAGAGCCGGGGGTTTAAACCCCCGGCTAACAAAATGTTTCTGATAACGATGGGTTTAAACCCATCGTGAACCAGAAGTCCGATCTTTTAAAACGGTTAAGCCAATTTATTACAGAAATCAGGTTTAACAATTTCGTCGAAAATCAAATGAGAACATGAGTGCCGAATGCTGACCAGCATTAGGATTCGTGAGGGAACGTTGTGTCTCTCGCTCCAAAATTATGAAAATGCATTAAAAGCATTTTCATGATAAAATAATATGGTCAAGCAAGTAAGGGCGTACGGTGGATGCCTTGGCATTGGTAGGCGATGAAGGTCGTGGCAAGCTGCGATAAGCCTCGGTGAGGAGCAAGCATCCTTTGACCCGGGGATCACCGAATCGGAAAACCGACTATGGGTGAACCCATAGTATCTGTAACTGAATTCATAGGTTGCAGAAGCTAACCTGGGGAATTGAAACATCTAAGTACCCAGTGGAAGAGAAAGCAATAGCGATTCCCTGAGTAGTGGCGAGCGAAACGGGAACAGCCTAAACCGGTCTTTACGTTACAGCCCAGGAGCGCTGTAGGATCGGGGTAATAGGGTGTGGACTGAGGGTGTCCTGGAACCTTCGGGAAGTTACAAAGTCTTAATCTAGTTGAAGCCGCTGGAAAGAGCGCCAAAGAGGGTGATAGCCCCGTAAACGAAAGATTAAGACCTTCCTGGTTCACATACCTGAGTACCGCGGGACACGAGAAATCCTGTGGGAATTCACGAAGACCACTTCGTAAGGCTAAATACTCACCAATGACCGATAGTGAACAAGTACCGTGAGGGAAAGGTGAAAAGAACCCCGAGAGGGGAGTGAAATAGAACCTGAAACCGTATGCTTACAAGGTGTGGAAGGGCTATGCTTGCATGCCTGACCGCGTGCCTTTTGTAGAATGAGCCGGCGAGTTACTCTATATAGCGAGGTTAAGTGATAGTAATCACGGAGCCGGAGCGAAAGCGAGTCTGAATAGGGCGATTAGTTATATGGAGTAGACCCGAAACCGAGTGATCTAGCCATGGCCAGGTTGAAGTACCGGTAAAACGGTATGGAGGACCGAACGGTTGTGTGTTGAAAAACGCTCCGATGAGTTGTGGCTAGGGGTGAAAGGCCAAACAAACTCGGCAATAGCTGGTTCTCCTCGAAATATCTTTAGGGATAGCCTCGTGTGTTTTGTTGCGGAGGTAGGGCTCTGACTGGGCTAGGGGGTCAACAAACTTACCAAACCCATTTAAACTTCGAATGCCGTAACTTTAGAACACGGGAGTCAGACTACGGGGGCTAAGCTCCGTGGTCAAAAGGGAAATAGCCCAAACCAACAGCTAAGGTCCCGAAATGTATGCTAAGTGATAAAGGAGGTGGAGTTGCTTAGACAGCCAGGATGTTGGCTTAGAAGCAGCAACCATTCAAAGAGTGCGTAACAGCTCACTGGTCGAGTGACTCTGCGCCAAAAATGATTGGGGCTAAGCATACTACCGAAGCTTTGGACTCAGTAATGAGTGGTAGAGGAGCGTTCTATACGGGCTGAAGGTCGATCGTGAGGACGACTGGACTGTATAGAAGTGAGAATGCCGGCATGAGTAGCGATAAAACATGTGAAAAACATGTTCGCCGAAAGCCTAAGGTTTTCTGGGCAATGTTAATCAACTCAGAGTTAGTCGGCCCCTAAGGCGAGGCCGGAAGGCGTAGTCGATGGGAAGCAGGTTCATATTCCTGCACCACCCGGTGGAGGTTATCGTGATGGAGTGACGTAGAAAGATATGGGCGCAGGGCGTTGGTCGTCCCTGTTCTTAAGTGTAGGCTTGGGATCCAGGCAAATCCGGGTCCCTTTAGGCCGAGGCTGTAGGGGAGTGAGCCTTCGGGCGAGCGAAGGTCCAGAATCTAGGCTACCAAGAAAAACTTCTAAACGCGAAACTGGGTGACCGTACCACAAACCGACACAGGTAGGCGTGGAGAGAATCCTAAGGCGCTCGTGAGAATCCTCGTTAAGGAACTCGGCAAAATGGTCCCGTAACTTCGGAAGAAGGGACGCCTCAGTAGTGTGACATCCCTGCGGGTGAAGCATGAAGAGGCCGCAGAGAAACGGATCAAGCGACTGTTTACCAAAAACACAGGACTCTGCTAAATCGTAAGATGATGTATAGGGTCTGACACCTGCCCGGTGCCGGAAGGTTAAGAGGAGGGGTTAGCCGCAAGGCGAAGCTCTGAATTGAAGCCCCGGTAAACGGCGGCCGTAACTATGACGGTCCTAAGGTAGCGAAATTCCTTGTCGGGTAAGTTCCGACCTGCACGAATGGTGTAACGATTTGATCACTGTCTCAACGAGGAGCTCGGCGAAATTGTAATGTTCGTGAAGATGCGGACTACCTGCAGAAGGACGGAAAGACCCCGTGAACCTTTACTGTAGCCTGACACTGTAGTTTGGTGCAGTATGTGTAGGATAGGTGGGAGACTATGAAACCGGGACGCTAGTTTCGGTGGAGTCAACCTTGAAATACCACCCTTATTGTATTGGGCTACTAACCGGCTCCCATTATCTGGGGCTGGGACACTGTCTGGTGGGCAGTTTGACTGGGGCGGTCGCCTCCTAAATAGTAACGGAGGCGCCCAAAGGTTCCCTCAGCACGGACGGAAATCGTGCGCAGAGTGTAAACGCAGAAGGGAGCTTGACTGTGAGACTTACAAGTCGAGCAGGTACGAAAGTAGGGGTTAGTGATCCGGTGGTCCCGTGTGGAAGGGCCATCGCTCAACGGATAAAAGGTACTCCGGGGATAACAGGCTTATAGCGCCCAAGAGTTCATATCGACGGCGCTGTTTGGCACCTCGATGTCGGCTCTTCGCATCCTGGGGCTGGAGAAGGTCCCAAGGGTTCGGCTGTTCGCCGATTAAAGCGGAACGCGAGCTGGGTTCAGAACGTCGTGAGACAGTTCGGTCTCTATCCTCTGCAGGCGTTGGAAATTTGAGGAGATCTGTCCCTAGTACGAGAGGACCGGGATGGACGAACCTCTGGTGTACCAGCTGTCGCGCCAGCGGCACCGCTGGGTAGCTATGTTCGGAATGGATAACCGCTGAAAGCATCTAAGCGGGAAGCCAACTCCAAGATGAGATTTCCCTTGGCCTTCGGGCCACTGAAGACTCCTTGAAGACTACAAGGTTGATAGGCTGGAGGTGTAAGCGCAGTAATGTGTTCAGCCGACCAGTACTAATCAGTCGTGAGGCTTGACCATATTATGATAAGCCCAAGGTATGTACCTTGGGCTTATTTTTTTTCAAAATGCTGTTTTTGATTGAATTTTACGGGAAGTTATGGATGTTGTTAGTATGAGATTTTTTTGTGGTAAAATGCTTGTATTTCTTAATTGGATTTATTACTTATTATTAATAATAAGACACTTTTTAGTCAAAGGATCCTGGTAGTTATCGATGGATATTTATTGCCGAGATTTGAAAGAACACAAAATAGTCGAGTTAAGGGGGGATATCGATTATTTCAGTGTCAGCGAATTGAAGAATACTATTTTCAAGCTGATCCATGATAAAATACCCAGCATAATACTGGATCTGCAGAATGTCGAATATATGGATTCGTCCGGTCTCGGATTGATAGTTACCGCCTACAGGGTCATGAGCAATTATAACGGGAAAATCAGCCTGGTAAATGTTTGCGACGATATCCGTGTAATCCTGAAGCTTGCCACCGTGGACAGCTTATTGACGATATACAATAATGACAAAGAGATTGTATAAAGTACCGTAATGAAATCTGCTTCCTCAAACACATTTTTTCTCAATAATTTTTAGTTACTACTGTTTAATCGTGACGGTATCAATGAAACGCCGGCGTATATGCTTTAGCTTGCACCTCAACGAATCTGCGTAATAGGGTATTTGATGAAAATAAAGTATAAACTCATAATGATCTTTATTCTGATAATACTATGCTCATCCCTTCCCATATCCCTCTTCATACTTAACAGGCAGAAACAGGAAAAAATAGCATCGGTCACGCACCAGGGCCATATATTCAGCAAGTTTTTCGCACATTCCATTTTGAACATAATTCTTGCCAATGGAGGTGATATCAAGGCCACGCAAATAGACTCAAGAGATATGATGACCGTACTGAAAACGTTGACCAGCGAAGGACTGATATATGCCGATGCAATTCTGATATCGTCAAAGGACGAGTATAACGGGTTGATTCTGTCATCAATCAATGCGATAAAATACGGTGTTCCGGGTAAAATAGAGCGAGGAAAATTTTCCGATGAAGAGGTCCAGCGGCTGGTTAATCATCAATCGATGAGTGAAATAAAAATAGCCGGAGCGGATGATGTATGTTACATGTTTACCGCTACCGGATCACTCCCCGGGAAAAAGCCCCTCTGCATCGGGAGGTTGATATTTTCCAAATCGATAATGATCGCTCCCATACAAAGGTTGAACCGGTTCATATACGGCGTCACGGCCATGGCCATTGTTTGCGTTTGCATTGCCGGGTATTATTTCAGCAGGATCATATCAAAACCGATAGATGATCTTACAGCCGCAGCCCAGAAAATAGAGGAAGGGGATCTCGGGTACCGGATCGAGATACAATCCCGGGATGAAATAGGCCGACTTTCCAAAAGCTTCAACCACATGGCGGGCATTATCAATCAGAAGATCGATGAACTGGAGAAAACCAATATCCGGCTGACGCAGCTGGACATACTCAAGGATGAGTTCCTCGCGAACATAACTCAGGAGTTGAGGACCCCCCTTTCCGGAATCGTCGGCATTTCCGAGTCTCTCATGCAGGGTGCGGCAGGCGAGCTCAGTAAAGATGCCGTCCATGACCTGTCGCTTATCGCGGCCAGCGGCAGCGGATTGTCAGCCCTGGTGAGCGATATTCTCGATTTTTCCAAACTGAAGCACAATGACATACTGCTGAACCTTGAACCGGTCAACCTGTATGACGCAACCCAGGTCATCATTTCCATAACGAGGCCGATTATTGAAAAAAAATCACTTACCATCAAGAATATGATACATCCTGGAACTATGATCGCGCTGGGGGATGAAAGCAGGATACGGCAGTCGCTTCTGAACCTTGTCACCAATGCCTTACGGTTCACGGAACAAGGCGGCATAACCATTTCAGCCGACACAGACAGGAATGATGAAAACATGATCGTGGTCACTGTGGCCGATACGGGCACGGGAATATCCCCGGAAGCGAGGGAGCACATTTTTGATTCTTATGCCACAACCGGCCGACGGGTCATAAGGCATCTCCGCGATTCCGGCCTTGGCTTGGCCATCACCAAGAAAATAATTGAGCTACATGGGGGGTCACTATGGGTTGAATCCGAACCGGGCAGGGGCTCGCGCTTCAGCTTTTCGATACCCAAGAGCAAAGAAAAGAGAAAAGCGGCTCTCCTTGAGAGCGCCATCGTCCCCGGCCCGGACAAAGAGATCAACCTGTCGCGGCTTGAAGCCAGAAAACCCCGTCCGGAAACAGGCGGATCCACTGATGAGGACCGGAAAAAGATTCTGGTAGTCGATGATGAACCGGTAAACCTCCAGGTGATCGTCAATCATCTCTCCCTTGCAGGGTATGATGTGACCCCGGCTGACAGCGGCGCGGCTCTGTATGCTGAACTTGACAGAAACAATGTCCCTGACCTGATCCTCCTTGATATCATGCTGCCCAGCGTCTCAGGATACGATGTGTGCAGGAAAGTGCGGGAGCGTTTCTCTGCCCATGAGCTGCCGATAATAATGCTCACCACCAAAGACAAGGCCAGCGACATAGTCAACGGCCTCGCTGCAGGCGCAAACGACTATATCGCGAAACCGGTCAACAGGGACGAACTTGTCGCCAGGGTCCAGAGCCTCATATCAATGAAAGAGTCCATCAGAATGCAGAACCGGTTCAGCATTATCCAGAATGAACTGGAAATCGCCACTGAAATACAAAAGGTAATCGTGCCCCAGGCGCTGCCTGATTTTAAGAACATCAGATTTGCCGTAAAGTATGAAACGTCCACGCAGGTCGGCGGGGATTACTATGACTACCATATCATTGACGACAGGCATATCGGCGTTCTGGTTGCCGACGTGGCCGGCCATGGCATCCCGGCCGCGATCGTTGCCGCCATGATGCAGGTTGCGTTCACCTTTTATAAAACCGAATTCAAGGATCCATCGATACTTTTTACGAAAATAAATTCTGTCATGGCAAAATACCCTCATGGCATATTCATGACTGCCTGCTGCGTCTATATCGATCTGGATAACAAAAAACTTTATCATTCGAACGCCGGCCACCGGCCGCTCCTTATCTGGAGAAAGGACGGTAATGAAATTATTTCAGACAAGATCTATGACCGGCCAATAGGAATTATCCCTGAGTCAAAATATTCCTTCAATGAAATTGAACTACATGACAATGACAGGATAATTCTCTATACTGACGGCATCATTGAAGCGAGAAACAGCATGAGGGAAATGTTCGGTGATGAAAGGCTGAATAGCCTGATCAGAAACCATCATCACTTGAACGGCGATGCACTCCTGGACTTGATTGTGGATACCGTTAAACAATGGGCCGGTGTAACCGAGGGGAAAACACTTGAAGATGATATAACCATGATCATCATGGATGTCCTCACCGGCGACGCACCTGCCTGAAAACGGCGCACAATATTAATTGCCCTGTGCCTGTTCGAGGGGGAATTGAATGGAAAACTGCGTGCCGCTGCTGTCAGATTGAATGTCGACCGTTGCCTTGTGGTCCTTCAGTATTTTGTTGCATATGGAAAGCCCGATTCCGGTGCCGTGTTCACGCTTCTTTGTTGTAAAAAAAGGCGACCAGATCTTGTTCATAATGTCCTCGGAAATCCCGCTCCCGTTATCCTGGATTATCATTGATACCGATTGTTCGTCAGAGAACGTGGTTATCCGTATGGTGCCGGGATCTTCGGGTGAAGAGGACTGCTTTTCCAGTATGGCATCCTTGGAATTCATGAGTATGTTGACAATTAGCTGTTCAAGCGAGAGTTTGTCGCCGAGTATCCGGGGAATGGCATCATCGAGAACGAAAATCAGGTCGATATTGTTCTTCTTCAACTGGTAGCGGATAAGATCGATTGCCTCGAGGATTACTTTATTCAAGTCGATCTGTTTTATGGACAGCGTGCTCTTCTTGGAGAAATTGCGTATATGGTCGATGATGGAGGCCGATTTGTCCACAAGGGCGCAAATCTTCATGAGCTCCGATACGCCCTGGAGATTTTCAAATTCCTCGGCATTGATATCATCTATCATGTTTTGGGATATTCCCTTTATGCCGGTCAGGGGCTGGGACAATTCATGGGCAATGCCGGTGGTAAGTTCAGCCAGGCTCGCATGGCGGGCCATCTGGGAAAGTTCGAGGTCTTTTTCGAGTATTATTTTCCGGCATGAATCATTGCTCTGCTTTAACCGCGCCAGGCGGTGATACAGCTTGTTATTGAGTTCATTGATAACATTGAACTGGTTGAGAAGATTTACGATCCTGTTGCGGAGATTGTATCCGAGGAGAAAGGACACGGCGACGTTCATCATCCCTGCGGAGAGGATGAAATGAATTTCATTCAGCGTATACACGGTCACCGAAATGTAAATGAAGTTGATAAAGATCATCCACAGCAGGAGAACCGATGCCAGTTCATGTCTTCCCGGGTAGATGATATACAGGATATAGGTATAAAAGAGGAAATGAGCTACATAAATGATAAGGCCGTTGTAATCAGGAAACACTGCCAGCGTAAAAAAGGAAATGGCAGACAGAATATATACCGGGATCATGGATGTCTGGCGGTACTGGAGGTAGTGATGTTTTATCATGACCGCGAGCGTCACGGGAAAGAGGCACAGCCCGACCAGTGTGGGGAATGACAGGGTTATGACCTCTATGATTCTGTTGTATTTCAGATAGAGAGGCGTTATCATAAGAAGCATTGATATAGAGTTGAGCAGGAGACGCCTGGACAGGCCGATGAAGTAGAAAAGCACGCCGATCAGTATCTCTATAACAATGACATAAAAGATGAGATTTATTAATACTGAATATAATAGTTCCATGGCCTGGTGACAAGTCTCCCGGGATGTATATATAGATTAAGGTAATGAGATACGCAAGAAGTTTATTACATAAATTTATCGGTAATCCGTCATACTTCATTTGACAGGTGAATTGGAAATGTATATCATGTCAATGGTTAGTAAGGTAAGCGGCCTCCTTTGGTCGCGTCTGGCCGGCGAGATAACGCAATCAAGGAAGATCGGTAATACGGTAACGTGGAATGAGCTTTTCGTGCGGAATCATAGGATTGCCCAACGTGGGGAAATCAACCATTTTTAATGCCCTGTCTGGGGCCGGGGCCCAGATGGCCAACTATCCTTTTTGCACCATTGAGCCCAATAAGGGTATTGTCCCGGTACCTGACGATAGGCTTGTCAGGATAAGCGAATTGCTGCATAAACCGGATCCGATCCCCACCAGAATTGAATTCATTGATGTTGCCGGGCTGGTCAAAGGGGCTTCAAAAGGCGAGGGGCTGGGGAACAAGTTTCTCGGACACATCAGGAATGTGGATGCATTGGTGCAGGTAGTGCGCTGTTTTGCCAACGAAGACGTCGTCCATGTTGCCGGCGAGGTTGACCCGGTACGGGATATTGAAATCATCAATACTGAACTTATTCTTGCGGACATAGAGATCCTTGAGCGGGGCCTGGAAAAAGAGAATAAAATGGTGCGCAGCGGCGATAAAAAGGCAAAAACCCAGGCCGGCGTCTTCGAACACATGATCAGCCATCTGAACGGCGGCAATACGCTACGCACATTCCCCATGGGCGATGAAGAGCGCCATCTGCTTGCTGAATTCGGGGTCATAACCGACAAACCGGTAATCTATCTGGCCAATATCGACGAAGAGAAGAATTCCAGAAAACACCTGGCTGCCGTTGCGGATTACGCCGCGTCTCATGGAGCAGAGTACCTATACCTGATCGGCAAGCTCGAAGAGGAAATTTCCGAACTCCCGGCAGGGGAAAAAAGGGAATATCTTGATGCGATAGGCCTTGCTGAGTCCGGACTTGACCGGCTCATACGGACAGCCTATGGACTTCTGCACCTCATCACTTATTATACGGCGGCAACGGAACTGCAGGCGTGGACGCTTCTCGCCGGTACCCATGCCGCCGCGGCGGCGGGCAAGATCCATACCGATTTTGAGCATGGCTTCATTCGCGCCGAGGTGTTCAAGTATGATGACCTGGCACGGTACGGATCCGAGAAAGCGGTGCGGGAACACGGACTCCTGCGCTCTGAAGGGAAGGACTATATCGTACAGGACGGGGATATCATCAAGTATCTTTTCAATGTCTGAGCAGCGGGCTCTCTGAAGAAATCAGATAATATATAAAGAATAGAGGCAAGAAGTATGACCGAATATCAGATTTACCGGATCGTTTTGTTCTGCTTCATGGGGGTCGCGGTGGTCACGTTTATCTCCCTGTTTTTTATCACCGCCCCTTACGGCAGACACGCAAAAAAAGGCTGGGGGCCTCTCATCCCCAATACAATCGCATGGGTGGTCATGGAGGCTCCCGCGTCACTCCTCTTTTTCCTGTACTTTATCATATCCGACAAGAGCCTGACGGTGGCCCTTATCCTGCTCCAGGTAATTTGGCAAATCCATTATTTTCACCGTTCCTTCATATTCCCTTTTATGCTGAAAAGCGATGAGAAGGTTTCCCTGTCCATCATCGTGTTCGGCATGATATTCAACTCAATTAACACGTACATCCAGGGCCGCTGGGTTTACAGCTTTTCTCCGGATGGAGCATACACGGCAGCGTGGCTGTCGGATCCGAGATTTATCATTGGCGTGCTGATATTCGCCGTGGGATTTTTCATAAACAAGCAGTCCGACGCGATAACGAGAAAATTATGGGACCCCCGGAATCCGGGATACAAAATCCCTTACGGGGGCATGTACCGGTTTCTCTCCTGCCCTAACTATTTTGGCGAGATCATAACCTGGGTCGGCTGGGCTGTGTTGACCTGGTCTTTCGCGGGACTTTTCTTTGTGGTCTGGACAGCGGCCAATCTGGTGCCCCGGGCGCGTTCAAACCACCGGTGGTATCTTGAAAATTTTCCGGATTATCCGAAAGATAGGAAGGCGATCATTCCCTTTCTGTTCTGACAAAAAAGGGGTGCGATTATCCAGTTCCCGGCTCATCACGCATTCAAACTTCCTTGAGTATGAGTGATTCCAATTGTTTTCTGCTGCTGCGCGGTGTTTGCGCGGGACAACCCAGGGCTATGACGGCCATGAGTTCAAAGTCATCGCCGACAGCGAGAAGAGCGTTTACTTCTGATTTGCGGTTTAATATTTCGCCAAGCCATACAGATCCGATGCCTAAAGAATGCGCGGCCAGAAGCATGTTTTGGATGCATGCGCCGATGCTCATGAGGTCCTTGTCCCTGTTATACCCGTTCGGAATATCATACATGACGCAGATACAGAGGTCGCATTGTTTTATTATCCGGCTGTAGTGGGTAAGTGTTGACAGGCTGTTTTTGATTTCAGCGCCGCGGGCTACGATAAATGACCAGGGCTGGTTGTTCAGCCCTGATGGCGCCCATCGACCCGCTTCAAGGATCATGTGGAGATTGTCTGAATCGATGTGATCTTTGGTGTATTTGCGGATAGACCTTCTGTCGATGATTGCTTTGATGACATCATTGGGTATCATGGAAACCTCGCTGGCCCTGAAGCGACATTATGTTTCTAAAAACAGAATGCAGTATAGGAATGCGGTCATTCAGTGGCGGCCGGTTTTTTCTGGAATTTCTGGTAGGCAGCCATAAGTTCATTGAGTTTATTTTTTTTGTTCCTGATACCGCTGCGGTAATCAGCTATGATCTTCCCGAAATCAATATCACCCAGGATAATTTTTTTCCTCTCTGTTTCGATGAAACCGAGGTCGGTGGTTATTTTAACCTGGCTCGCCCTGTCGGCATATTCCCTGGCTTTTTCCCAGTACGGCAGAGCCTCGGCGTATGACCTTTCAGCGGTGTCGAGGCTGTCGCTGATGTCCTTGGCATAATCCCAATGATAAAAACGTATGTTTCTCATGTCATAGCGGGCCCCGATGGAAAGATAGCTCCTCATTATAAGAAGGTTTATGTGCATGAACAGGAGGTTCCGATACTTGAAATATTCAGGCTCGGTTTCAATTTTTACCAGGGCCTGGGAGGGGTGGCGGAACTTGCACTGGAGAGCTGTTTTAAGCCGTTCTATGTTCTTCCTGAGGGAGTTTTCATTATAATACATCTTCATGCCGTAAAGCTCGTAATAATCTTCAAGATAATGAGGAACGGTCTGGTAATGAAGCCGTATCTGCGGAATATAGTCGGAAAAGGGGAGATGCTTGTCCCTCACCTTTTCCTTGCTGAAATACTGGTACTGGTAGTCCTCACTGTGTAGGGCACCGGCGATGCAAAGGATTATTACGGTAATTATACAGGTTCTCTTCATGATATCCGGATAACAAATGATCTGTTTATGGGTGTCGCTATAGTACCATATCGGCCAAAGGAAGATAATTATTAAGCATGTTATGAATGGCCTGTCGGGTGAAATACCGTGGAATGCTGTCTCAGGATTCAGAGAAAAAGAGCTCGATGTATTTTTTTAAAGATCGGGCATAATCCAGCTTTATACTGGTTTCAACGGCCCAGGTCGAATCCGGAAAGATTGTAAGGTTTGCCTGAAATATCTTTTCCGCTTCACGGACATAGGTATATGCCAGTTCCTTCTTGAAATGTCCACGATTGTGCCGGTCGTAAAATATTTCCTTCCCGGCGTCAGTAAGACAATCATCGCCCTTCCGATAGATGCGGTAAGATTCAACATCGTACTGGTTGCTGTACGAGTCTATTATGTTGAGACATTCCGAGGCACGGTAGAAATGAAACAGCATGGCGGTGAAAACATCAAAATGTTCAATAAGTTCGTCATCTTCCGTTTTATCTTTCAGGCGGCGTATGGCATGGTAGTTTTTTCGCAATGAAAACACGATCTTGTTAAAAACAGCGCGATTGGCGACTTTTTCACGGATGGGTATATTGTATAAACTGTATTGAAAATATCTGTAAAGCGCGTCTTTAGCCGTTTCACGCAGATTGATGAACTGCTTGGTAAGTATTTCAGAATCAATGATGTCTTTATGGGGTTTCCGGGGAGTTGGAGTCGGTTCCTGTCTTTTTTCGGTTTTTTTATTTCCGGTTTCTACCGTGGATTCATCGTTAAAACGATAGGTCATGACAGTTGAATAGGCAATATTAAGCTTTGTCATTGCATCATTGGCCCATTCAGCGCGATGGGGGTTTTTATCAGGGTGGAATTGGAAAGCCAGTTTTTTATAGGCCGCGGAAACTTCTTCGTCTGAAGCCGAAGGGTTTACATTGAGGAATTTATAATAAGTGTTAATATCCATAAAGTATTATAGAAGGCTATTAAATTAGCAGATAATAATTCAAGAGATGATTTTATCAATTAAATTATTTTTAGTTTAAAATGGAAATGCATTAAGGCAATAAATCGCCAATGCAGAGTATGGCGGGTTCAACAGGTTATACTATCCTGGCTCATGTTATTGCCTATTTTCAATTTATTATTAGCAGTTATAAAAGCCTTTATATAATGCTCATGCCACGTCATTTTAAGGGATACCAAGGAACTGCAAAGGTACTATGTATAAAAAACATCAAATTTTTCTTGACATATAAACTTATGTATGCTTATTATTTGTATAGACTTAATAAGGGGAACAATAATGTCACCAAAAGAGAGTTCAAAACAGCTCACGACAAAACAGGAAACAATTTTGGATTTTATCAAGGAGTCTATCAAGGATTCCGGGTTTCCCCCAACGGTGCGTGAAATTGGTGAAAGATTCAACATCACCGTGAAAGGCGCCTACGATCATGTAAAAGCCATTGAGAAAAAAGGCTATATAAAAACAGAACAAAATAAATCCCGCGCAATAGTTGTTTTGAATGAAGAAGAGGAGGTCCCCGTAGATGCAATAAATATCCCTCTCCTGGGACGTATCGCTGCCGGTTCCCCCATCCTGGCTGAGGAAAATATCGAAGAGTATTTAAGTTTTCCCAAATCAATGTTCCGGAGCGGAGAATATTTTGCACTCAATGTCAAGGGCGATTCCATGATCGAAGGCGGTATATATGACGGTGACATCGCTATTATCAAGAAGCAGAGTACGGCAAATAATGGCGAAGTCATAGCCGCTCTGCTTACCGATGAAGCGACATTGAAGAGGCTCAAGGTTTCCGGAAATAAAGTACAGCTGCTCCCCGATAATCCTGCCTATGAACCGATCATTGCCGACAATGTTACGATTCTTGGCAAACTTATCGCCCTGTTCAGAAAATATTAAAAAATATTTTTTAAACTTCTCTTTACTTTCTCCATACATTTGTCTAATAATGTACTATAGTTATTTAGTAACGCATACAGGTGTGTCCTATGGTGCTGAAACATGTTATTACAGTGATTATTGTATGCGCCGGGTCATGCGTCCTTGCTAATCAGTGGCATGATGAAGCGGACAGGTGGTGGAACGAAGCGCAGAAACACAAGAAATCCCGCGATTATAAACAGGCAATTGAATATTTGAAACGCGCGGTAACAGCGGAAAGAAAGAATGAAAATCCCCGCAGCGATGAGCTGATCGCTCAGCTGAACGAGATCGGTCAGATATATGAAAGCACCGGTAATTTTGAGAAGGCCCTGCATTATTTTAAGTTAATGCTGGTGTCATGCCGGAAATACAAGAACACTGACCAGGAGGCGATGGCCCTGAACAGCATCGGTCAGACCTTTTATCATCTTAACAGGTTCGATGAAGCGATGGGTTCTTATCGGGAGGCCCTTGCTGTTTCACGAAAGAACGGATATCAGGATAAGATGGTGCTGGTTCTCAACAATATAGCGATGGTGCACAGGGTCACGAAGGATTTTGCCCGTGCCCGGGACAGCTACGAGGAAGCTTTGAAATATGCCAGGAAGTCCGGAAGCAGCATGAACATTGCCGTCATAACCAGTAATGCCGGGACCATGTATTATTTTATGGGTGAACATGACCGCGCCCTCGAATTATACACTCAGGCCCTTGATATTGACCGGAGGCGCGGCGGTGATGCGGAAACATCGATAGACCTGAGTAATATCGGAAGCGTATACGCGGCCATGGGAAGATACGGGGAGGCCCTTAACTATTATGAAAAGGCCCTGGAATTGGACACAAAAAATAAACGAGAAAAGAACATGGCGGCTCGGTTCTACCGGATCGGCGATGTGTATTTCAGGGTCGGAGATAATAACCGTGCATTGGAATGCTATAACAGATCCCTGGAACTAAATCTCAAGCTGAACAATACCATTGATGCGGCATCTGTGCAGAACAGCATCGGCCAGGTTTATGATTCCATGGGCAAATATGAGGATGCCTTGGATTGCTATGTCAAGGCCCTCGGTTTGAATAAAGATATCGAGATGAAAGAAAATATAGCAACCAGGCTGTCTGACATCGGGCTTCTGTATGCGGCACGGGAGCGTTATGGTGATGCGGTTGATTATATAGGCAAGGCCCTTGCCCGGGACATGAAGGCTGATAAGAAAAACAGAATTGCTGACAACATGAGCAATATCGGAAGGGTCATGGTTTCTCTCAAGCGTTATGAAAAGGCCCTTGATTACTTCAAGCAGGCCATGGACATATACCGCGAGGTGGGGGACACGGTTTCATTGGCCGACGATTCAAAAAATTGCGGTATTGTATATTACAACGTGAAGGACTTCGGCAGGGCCAGTGAATACTTTGTCCAGGGGCTGAAGCTGATCGATACGGTTGGCGAAACCAGGAGTATTTCGATCACGAGTGTGAAGAACGATATATATCGATGGCTCGTCGCAGCATACATCAAAGACGGTAAACCTGACAGGGCATATGAATCAAATGAAGCCTTCTGCATCACCAAGATCTATGCCCTTGTATCCGACACGGAGCCGGGTCAGTGGATCAAGTCGATAAGTTATGACAGGCTCAAGAAAAGCATCGGGGAAAAAACCGGTCTGGTGGTTTTTGCCAATATCATCTGGGACAACCCGTTTGTGATCTATGTTGATTCTGATACTACTGCCGGATTTGAACTGGATAAAGCTGCTGCGGTAAATGCCCTCTATAATGCCCTGGGAAAGGACATCGAGAGTTTTATCGGCAAAAAAAAGACAGATATTATTTTCAATATCTCTCAGAAATCGAGGCGTGATTATTATTACATTGAGTTTGAAAAAATTATAAATTATTACCGGGCATTGCTGTCCAAAAAATATATAAGCAGCAAGGAATTTGAAATACAAAAAACCATCGGCAAAATCCTGTACCAGTTCTTGTTCAGGAAAATCGAGAATTATCTTGGAGGAAAAGACACGCTGGTCATTCAGCCCGATGGCGTGCTTTCAACGGTCCCGTTTGAAACAGTGATTATGAATGACGGGAGGTTTTTGATCGAAAAATTCGGTGTCAGGTATACATTTTCTCAGACCTGCGAAGATTATTTTTCGGACAGGGTGCGCAGAGCGGCGAGGAAAAGTATGGTGATTATGGGAGGATTCAATTCGCCGCCTCAACCGACGGCTAAGGAAATAGAATCAACGCGGCATTTTGAAATGATCACAGATGGCATAAACAGGAGAATTTCAGCAAATAAAAGCGTTCTCGATCTACTCGGATTTTTCCGTATCGATGATCTCAAGGCAATGAGCGGAAGCACTGCGGAAATAAATGAATTGAAGACAGTGAGCGGTGACATTGACGCTATAACCGGAGAGCGGGGGACGGAATCGGAGCTTGCTAAAATGTCCGGGAGCGGAATTCTGGGGAATTACCGGATATGCCACATCATATCAAAAGGCGTCGTCGTCCCCGAGGTGCCGCAGCTGAGCTGCCTGCTGGTGTCATATGAAAAAAATGAAGGAGAGGGAAAAGACGGGGTTCTGAATGTAAGAAAGATTTCCTCAATCGGATTGCAGTCAGATCTGGTGCATCTTGCTTCCATCGCCATGCCTGCCGCCGGTTACAGCAGGGGGGAGGGCATCTGGAATCTGTGCGGTTCGCTGATGATGGCTGGTTCGCACGGGGTTTCCTTCTCTGTCTGGAATCTTGATGAAGCGACAAGATCCTTTTTCATGAAACAGGTGTATGAATCGGTATTAAAAAAGGGGACTCCTGTTGAAAAAGCATTTACACAGACAAAAAGAGCATTCATCCAGGGAAAGCCGGGTAAGAACGGAATGGCTGCAGGAATGCCGGAGGGAGATGAAGGAGGGAAATTGTCCAATCCCTATTTTTGGGGATCGTTTATATACTATGGACGCTGACATGGAAGCTGGGCGCCGGAATCCGGTTTTGATGGATGCATCGTCGGCAATTATATTGTTCAAATGCTTATTTTTTGAGCTGGTTGCTGAATATTTCAGACTGATTATGGCCGAATCAGCCTACCTCGAAGTCACTCCTGAAGGTTGCGATGGCGCAGATATGTTTTGCCGTTATCGTATGGAAGAAAGTATCAAAATCCAGGGATTGCCCGGCACGATACAGCACCCCGGCCGGCAATTTCAACCGGTGAAAGGTCTCGGGGCCGGTGAACGGGATACTATCCTTTTGTATCAGGCGGGTATCGGAGACTTGGTCTTACTTGATGACGGAAAGGGCGCATTATACTGCAGGAATAATGACATTCCCTTCGTAAATTCGCTGCTGGTTCCGAGGGTGCTTCACCTTGGCGGCCTGATTGACATAGAAGAAAGAGACCGTGCGATGAAACGCATCATGGCTTATGGCAGGTACTCCTATAAAATCATTGAGTATGCCTACGGCTGCGGTGACGAAAAGCTGGCCAGCTTTTTATAAACTGATCATATCGGTTTGATTATATCAGCGGAAATATCTGAAATAGTCTGGCACCCGGTCAATATCATGGCTTTCTCAATATCTTTTTTCAGGTGATTCAAATAGTATGATACGCCTTCGGCACCCATGCCGACGGCGGCAATGGCGACGGGGCGGCCGATGAGTACCGCCGTGGCTCCCATGGCAAGGGCCTTGAGAATATCCACGCCTTCACGGAAACCGCCATCCACGATGATCATCAAATGTTTTTTCACTTCCCTGACTATTTCATCCAGAACATCCATGGAACCCATCATTTCGTCAAGAACCCTTCCGCCGTGATTGGAAACAATTATGCCATAAGCGCCGACTTCAACGGCAGCTGCCGCATCCCTGACATTCATAATGCCTTTAAGGAAAAAAGGAAGTTTCGTCGATGATATGAGTTCTTTCAATTGAGAAAAACTTTTCGGTCCCACGGACTGATTTTTCATGGCCATGGTTTTGAATACAACGGCGTCAATGTCCATTCCGACGGCCATGGCGCCGGCTTTTTCAGCGGCTTGGATGCGCATTATTATGTCCTTGTTGTCGCTGCGCGGCTTGAAAATGGGGATGCCTTTGCCGCCGTATTCTGAAATCGCCTGGAGGCCGATCTTGTACTTGTCCGGAGTTGCTCCGTCTCCCACAAAGGCTATGCTTCCCGACTTGATACAACCGGCAATTACGGCGCGGTTGTAGTCCAGTTCGTCGATGGCGCCTCCCATGTTGGTAACGGTACCTGTTATGGGAGCGGCAAGGACCGGGAGGGACAGTTTCTGGTCCATGAAAAGTGTAGTGGTATCCGGCTGGGTCACATCATGGATAAGCCGTGTGTTGATCTTAAATTTTTTTAGCGACGCGATGTTTCTTCTGAATGATTCGCCGGTCCCTGTGCCTCCCATCCCCGGCACGCCTGTTGGACAGTCCCTGCCGTCGCAAATCTTGCAAACGTAGCAGATTTTTTTGAATTTTTCCTTTGCGGCGATATGAATGGTTTCCATCGATATTTCCGATTCCTCGATCATATCGAATTTGATGATATCCCTGCATTGCTCGTAGGATCGAACCGCGTCTTCAAGGGTCTTTCCTATGGCGATGATATGACCTGCCTTTTCGACATTGGAACGGGGCTGTATGACCTTGTCGCCGGGCCTGACATTAAGGAATATTTCCTTTATGCCGGGTATTTTAAGGGCTTCTTCAAGGCCGGTAATTTTTTTGACAATTCCCGGTTTTGTTATAATGGCGCGTTCGATGGAATACTGGCTGATGACCGGTTCGAGATTGCCCGGCTCCTGGCCGAGGGCAACCTCGATGGCCGCCTTCATGAGGTCAACGCCGGATGAAAAGGGATAGGTGTAGGCAGACATGAATCCGCCGGAGAGACGGGCCGCGAGTTCTCCTATCATCGGACCGTCCCTGGTTATTTTAATGTCTCCCTTGGCAGCGCCGATATCAAGGCCGAGAGCGCGTATGCCGAGTTTCATGACATGACAGGCGGATTCCTGTATCTCACGGGAAAGGCTCGATGGCATATTGTGTCCCGTTTCAATAAAGAACGGCGGATATTCAATGATCCGGTCAGCAATACCGGTAAAGGTAATTTCATTATTGTAGATTATCGCATCTATGGACAGTTCGGGGCCTTCCATGAATTCTTCCATGATGAGTTCACCGCTCGGGGATGCCCCCTTTGAAAATTTAAAGGCATCGGAAAGCTGGTTGAAATTGTCAACGCGCATGACGCCGCGGGCGCCCATGTTGTCTGACGGTTTGATGACAATGGGGAATTTGAGAATTTTACCCGCTTTTTTGGCGTCTGCCAGGGACCAGACAGGAAGGAAGTTGGGAGAAGGGACTCCGTGTTCCTTGAAGCGCATGCGCATTTTAATTTTATTGGTCGCTGCCTCAGCATCCTCGAATTTTATTCCCGGCAGGTTGAGGGCATTGGCGACGGCTGCGACGGCCATGGAAGCATCGGTGCCGACGGTCAGGACGCCGCTTATCGGTGTCAGTTCGTTCTGGGCCTTTGCAACGCGGACAGAACCCTCGATGTCACGGGTGCTCATGACAATGGGGATATCGGCATCTTTCATCCCGAGGGCATTGGAATTGTAGTCCGTCACAATGACCTGGAGCCCCATCTTTTTTGCGGTCAGTATTGCCGGCATCTGGAGAAGACCGCCGCCTATTATCATTATGGTTTTTTTCACTGTGCGCTCCTTTTTCTCTGGGCTTTTTTAGCGCCTTATCGAAGTACCTGAAAACGTAGTGCACGTCGGTAACAGTTGTTAATGTCTGTTTGAATATCACGGTGCAGAGCATGCTCAAACACCGAATTTATGTCACATTATACAACATTCAGTTTTATTAAGTCAATAATTTAATTATTGTAGTAAATGACGACGTATAATAAGACGGTGTAGAGTGATACATCATGTATGGAACTGGATCGAGTTGAACCCGATCGCATACACGTGATCCATGCATTTGCCTATGATACGTGTTTTGAAGTTTCAGCCGTTTGAAAAGGACTTGAAATTATAAATTTAATTACATACTGTGTCTACCTACTTTATGGATTAAACCCGTAGTCGACCAGTTTGGAGGAGCCATGGATCGAAATCTTACTATTGAAGCAGTTCGTCTTACTGAAGCGGCAGCTCTCTTTGCGAGCAGGCATATGGGAAAAGGTGATGAAGACCTTTCATATTATTCAGCCGCCGAGGCTATGAATAAAGTTTTATCAACAATGGATATTGACGGTGAGGTCGTGATTGGGGCCGACAGCTCTGATACCGCCCTCTATGACGGGGCCCGGGTCGGGATCAAAACAGGCAGCGCTGTCGATCTTGCGGTGAAACCCCTGGACGGAAAAATGACCTGTGCCCGCGGGGGGCACAATGCTGTATCGGTCGCCGCAGTCGGCACCAAGGGCAGTTTTATGAAGACCCCGTCATACTACATGGACAAGATTGCCGTGGGGAAGGACGCGAAGAACATGGTGGACATCAATCAGCCGCCGGCGATCAATATCAAGCGTATCGCCCGGGCCAAGGGAAAATATATAGAGGACATAACCGTGTGCGTTCTTGACCGTAAAAGGAACGAACCCCTTGTCAAAGAGATCCGGGAAACCGGCGCAAAAATAAAATTAATCCGCGACGGTGATATAACCGGCGCGATTTCAACAGCGTTTCCCGAAAGTTCCATTGACATGCTGATGGGGATCGGCGGGGCCAAGGAGGCCATTATTGCAGCGGCAGCTCTTAAATGCATGGAGGGGGACATGCAGGCCCGTTATGTGGGCCTCAGCGCGAAAGAAAAGGACCATATCCGTGAACTGGGGTTCGGCGATCCTGACAGGATATTCACCATATCGGAAATGATAAAAGGGGATGAAGTCATTGTCTCGTTGACCGGGGTGACCGATGGCGTGCTGCTTCCCGGCGTGCAGTATATTGCGGGCGGCGCAAAGACGAACTCGATACTTTTTCGGCAAAAAACGCATACCCTGCGCTATATCAATGCCGTACACCAGTTTGACTACAAGCCCATATTCTAACGGCATATTATTTCAGGAGTCGGGATATAGAACGGAAGATTGACATATCGGTAATCCGCTCGATTAATGAAAAAATCAATTCGAGAATGTCCCTTGCGGAACTACTGAAGGCTATCATGGACGCGGCCAAGGAGCTCCTTGAATCCGAGGGCTGTTCCCTCCTCCTTGCCGATCAGAAAACAGGCGATCTTATCTTCGATGTGGTTATCGGCGATAAAGGCGATATTATCCGCGGCGAACGAGTCCCGAAGGGGAAGGGTATCGCCGGCATCGTTGCCAGCAGCATGGAGCCGATCATTGTTGATGATCCGCACCATGACGATCGATGGTACCATGCCATTGACCGGAAATACCAGTTCAACACGAAAAATCTTCTCTGTGTTCCAATGCAGGTAATGGGTGATTTTGTGGGAGTACTCGAGGTTGTCAATACCGTAGGGCGCGACCGATATGATGTGCATGACCTGGAGAAGGCTGAATACATAGCAAACCAGGCCGCAATCGCCATCAATAATCGCAGACTCTACGATGAGCTGACCAACAGGATCGAGGAACTGACCGCGCTGTACGAAGTCGCCCAGTCCATATCCTTAGCCGGGCCCGATGATGATGTAATAGACAATATCTGCAAATCGCTGGCAAAATCTATGAAGGTGGGCCGCGTTTCGATAATTTTCTTTGATGAAAACGAAGGGCGGTTAACCATTGAATCCGCCTTCGGCCTTCCTGAATCGATCGTGAAGTCCTGCGATATTGACATCAACTCGTCAATAGCAGGCCATGTGTTCCGGAGCGGTGATCCCATGATGGTGTCCGATATCAACCGTGAGATTCCGTCCGACATGGTGGTCCCGGGCAGGAATTATAAGACTGATTCGTTCATCTCCGTACCCATCCAGTACAAGAACAAAACCATCGGGGTCCTTTCATGCGCTGATAAAAATAACGGGAAGTATTTTGATTCCTTCGACTTGCGCATCGTCACCATGATCTGCAGCCAGGTATCACAGATCTATACGAATCTCGTCAACCAGAAGATTACCGAAAACCAGCGGATACTGTCCCGCGATATTGACATCGCGGCCGAAATACAGAAAAAAATATTACGAGGGATCCCCGCAAGCTTCAACAACCACATGCTGGCGGCATTCACCAGGCCGGCCCGTTCCGTCGGTGGCGATTTTTATGATTTTTCAAAGCTGAACGACAACAAGTACTCTATACTGGTCGCGGATATCTCGGGAAAAGGCATTCCCGCTGCGCTGTTCATGGGGTCGGCGCTGAACGTCGTCAGGGCGGAACGGAGGATAGACAGCTCTCCGGCGGGACTATTGAAAAATGCCAACCGGTATATCTTCCAGGACTCTGAATACGGCATGTTCGTGACCTTGTTTTACGCGGTCATCGACAGCCATAACAACCTGATCACCTATGCCAGCGCCGGGCATAACGACCAGATGCTGGTGCGGTCCCGCACGCGGGAAGTGATCATGCTCAACGCCGATGGAAAGGCGCTGGGGCTCTCGGATGACGAAAATTTTGAAGAGCGCGTTATCCTGTATGAACCGGGTGACTTCCTCATTCTCTTTACCGACGGCGTAACCGAGTGCTTTGGCGGCGACCTGATGGATCTGGAGCACGGGGAGCGGATGCTTGCCGAAATCGCGCTCCGCTTTATCGATTACGATCCGGATAAACTGATTGATTACCTGAAGGAGCATTTTAAGACCGTGACAAGGGACACTGATTTTGTCGATGATATCACGGTACTGGCCATAAAATTCTAAGGTGCCAACATTACGCGCTATGAAAGATTTAGAAGAACTGCTCAATGCCATTTACATTGATATCCGCAAGAGAAACACTGACCGCGGCCTGCAGGCCATACCGCAGTCCGATGAATTTTTTGAGGAGATAAAAAAGGCTTATTCGCTGATACCCTTTGCCATTCCCAAACTCATCAAAATGCTTGTCGATTCGCATAAAATATTTACGTTTCCCATTGTTGAGGCGGATCGGAAAGAGCGGATTCGCCGCATTGAGGGCCTTGTCGTTGCTGAAGGGAATATCGTCAAGGACCTTTTGCAGCGATACAGCGATGAGCTGGTGCGGGCGTATTCCCATGAATTTTCAACGAAATATTCCGTCGAAAGGATCATAAAGGAATTCTACCCCAAAATACTGGATTATAATAACACCCATCTCGGTAAGATGGCCAATATCGTAATGTACCTCATGGGGATCCAGTCAAACCTCGAGCGCAACATTATGCAGTTTGGCGTAAAGTGGCAGGAAAAACAGCTCAGGACTGAACTTGAGAACAGTGATCCCATTGATTATTTCATAGAAACTGAATCGGGGATCTGCTCTGCCGGCGGCGGCGTTAAGGGCGGGGGGGAGCAGGGTCCCCGGGCGACAGATGCGGCTCATTATGAGGATATGAAAAGATATCTGACCAAGAATTCCGTTGAAAAAACCATCACGGTGTACGGCATTGAATTCTATTCCCGCGTCTGCTTCAGGGAATATCAGTTTTCCCTCATGCAGAAGCTCATCGAGGACGGGATCGTTCATAATAAGGATGATCTGAAGCTGGTGAAAAAAATGCTCCAAAAGACGCGCTCAAATTCGGACCAGGACCTGAACCTGCAGAAGTACGCCAACGATATAAACGACCTGGAAAAACTCATCAATAATAAAATCAAGCTGAGCGAGGGATGATGAAGCGGGTCGCAATTATCGGCGGCGGCGCGTCGGGGCTCATGGCGGCGTGTTTTGCGGCAGGCGACGGCAACGCGGTAGTCATTTTCGAAAAACAGAAGAAGATCGGAAGAAAAATCCTCGTAAGCGGAAACGGCCGGTGCAATATATCCAACCGGCATCTCTCCATTGATAAATACCATGGAAAGAACACGCGGTTTGTCCACAATGTGTTTGCCCGGTTCGGTCTTGAAGAAACAATAGATTACTTTGCATCCATCGGCCTTCCTCTCGTGGAAGAAAAAAACGGCAAATTGTTCCCCGCTTCACTGCAGTCTGCAACGGTGGTGCGCCTTTTTGAGTATGAGCTTTTACGTAAAAAAGTTGAAGTCAGAACGCACAGAAAAATCGAGCGGATCATCAGGTGCGGCAAGGCCTTCAAACTGGTGACAGCGGGTCATGAGGAGGAGGTTTTCGATGCGGTCATACTCGCCGCCGGAAGCTGCGCCTATCCCCCCGCCGGCGGCTCGCGTGATGGTTATGATCTGGCGGCCCAGATGAAACACAAGGTATATGAGCCTTTCCCCGCGATTCTTCCTGTCAACATACCTCTGAAAATGGTACACCGGCTCCAGGGGATCAAGTGGGACAGCGCCCTGTCGGTGGTGCATAAAGGAACCGTGACGGCTTCTTCCGAGGGCGAGCTGCTCTTTACGGCGTACGGCATTTCGGGACCGGCAAGCCTCGATATATCACGCGCGGTCAATGAAACACTGATCGGGAACGGGGAGCCGTCGATCCTGGTCGACCTTTACCCCGGGTATCAATACCATGAACTGGAACATCTCCTTGATGCCCTCTGGTCTGACGCATCAAAGTCGGTATCGTTCAGCCTCATAGGGATCATGAAAACGCCCATGCCTGAAGTCATTCTGAAAATTGCAGGAATCGACCCCGACAGGAAAGTCGGAGACCTTGGACGTGAAGAAAAGAGGAAGCTGGTCAACACCTTGAAGAACCTTGAGCTGGTTCCGGGCAAGCCCCGGGGCTTCAACGAGGCGGTTGTGGCGGCGGGAGGCGTGGACGTGAATGAGATCAATCCTGCAACCATGGAATCGCGGATTGTCCCGGGCCTGTTTATAACCGGGGAGCTTCTTGATGTCGACGGGGACAGCGGAGGGTACAACCTGCAGTTCGCCTGGAGCACCGGCGCCGTTGCCGGCTTGGCCCAGCACTGACAGCACCCTTCAGATCATCATGATGAATCCCTGAATGGCGGCGATTTTCGTGCAGACGTCGTGCAGGTGGGATTCAGAACTGAATTCCGCTGTTATGGTGTAGGATATGAACTTGCTGTTCCTGCTCGGTTTGTGGCGCACCTCCCCCTCGATGCCATGCTCAACCAGGACCGCGGAAATGATCTCGTGCAGATCGGGATTGAGCAAAAAAACCGATTTAAAGGTGATCTCGGCCGGATAATTGATCTCTTTCTTCATGGGTCAACGAATGGAGGACATATCCCTGTTTGTCAACAATATATGCCCTGAAATTGAAAACGGCGGACACCCGGACTTGTAACGGCGGTCTACCTGTAATATTGTTTTCGGCGTATTGAATAAAATCAGCCGTTACGTATCCGCAATTAAATCTTGACTCGATGGCCGTCGGATGGCCATACTGTTTGCGGTGTATATCCATGGAAATGATAAATTTGACCCTGCTTCAGCCTTTTATCATCGCCCTGTTCTTGGGGGCGCTTCTCGGCTTTGAACGGTCTTTCACCTCCCGCATGGAGCATGAAGAGCTGGATTTCATCGGCGGCGTACGGACCTATGCCCTGGTTTCGCTGTTCGGCTCCTTTGCCTCCTTCCTGGCCGAACGCTACATCCCTGAAATTCTCCTCCTCGGTTTCACGGGAATCATCATCCTCGTCGCCATTTCATATTATATATCCTATTCAAAGCATGGCGAAAGCGGCATAACCACCGAGGTCAGCATGTTCATCTGCTTTCTCATCGGCGTAACGGTCCAGAAAAACCACCTGGTACCGGCCCTGTTTATCGCCATCGTGTCAACGGCTGTCCTCTATCTCAAGAGATACATGCAGCGCCTCGGTGAAAAAATTGAAAATGAAGATATCCGGGGGACTCTTCTTTTTGCCCTGGTGACGTTCGTCATTCTTATTTTTGATCCGGATTATAATTTCTATATGAAGGATATCGGTGCCCTGGGGGCCGGTATTTGTGAGCGCTTTCCCGAACTGGCGGATGTTAAGGTGATCAATCCCTTTACCGTGTGGCTCATGGTGGTGCTGATATCCGCCATAGGCTTTTCCGGTTATATTGCCATCAAGATCCTGGGCTCACGCAAGGGTATCGGCCTTACCGGGTTTCTCGGCGGCCTGGCATCGAGCACTGCCACAACGGTGACTTTTTCGAAACGAAGCTCGGAATCCGGGCACGAAGAACTTTACGGTTCATATTCCCTGGCAGTCCTTCTGGCATGTTCAACCATGTTTCCCCGTATACTGATCGAGGTTATTGTCATAAATGCCGCGCTGGCGCCTAAACTGATGATTGTCATAGGACTTATGACAATAGCCGGATTTTTTTATTGCCTCGTATTGTGGAAAAAGAGCAGGGAAAAGAAGGTCAGTGATGTCGCACTTAAAAATCCCTTCAATCTCATGCCGGCGGTAAAATTCGGTTTTGTTTTTGCGTTCATTATATTCATGGCAAGGGTGACAGAAGTCATGGTTGGCGAAAGCGGCGTGTATTTCATAAGCGTACTGACCGGACTATCCGATGTTGATCCAATAACTTTAACCATGAGTCAGATATCGCGGGATGATCCCGCCAAACTCGGCCTGGCAACGGTCGCCATTACGATTGCCGCCTTTTCCAATACCATCATGAAAGCGGTGATAGCCTGTATGCTCGGATCAAAAAAATTCAGGAAAACGGTTCTGGCCGGATTCGGAATTATAATCTGCGCGGGGGGTGTCGGGCTGATACTGGTGTTTCTTGTATGACGATCAACTGGAAGTCATCGCCGCGGAAGGCGCCGCAGAGGAACGATTGACCGGGGACTGCTCATGAGATGAGGACACGCGCCCCCGGCAGGATCGTTGATTTGGCACGTTTTTTCTGCCCTACTTCGGAATCTTGCTGTAATCCTCAAGGAATTTTTTCAGGCCGATGTCCGTCAGCGGATGCTTGATGATCTTCTGGAACACGTCGAAGGGAATCGTGGCGATATCCGCTCCGATAAGAGCGGCATGCTTGATGTGCAGCGGGTTCCGGACCGAAGCAACGATTATTTCAGTGGTGAAATCGTAATTGGCGTATATGGCGGAGATCTCCTCCACCACTTCCATGCCCTCTGAGGATATGTCGTCAAGGCGGCCGATGAAGGGCGAAATAAAGGTAGCCCCAGCCTTTGCCGCCATGAGGGCCTGGACAGAGTTGAAGCAGAGGGTCACGTTGGTTTTGATCCCTTCGGAATAGAGGGTCCTGACGGCGCGGAGGCCGTCTTCGATGAGCGGAATTTTTATGTTGATGTTGTCTCTGATCCTGGCAAGTTCCCGGGCCTCGCGGACCATGCCGTCGTAATCGACTGATATTACCTCGGCCGACACGGGGCCGTCAACTTCCCTGGCGACTTCAATAAGGACATCGCGGTAGGGCCTGCCGATTTTACTGACCAGGGTCGGGTTGGTCGTCACGCCATCAAGGATTCCCAGTTCTTTTGCGCGGCGGATCTCCTTGATGTCAGCGGTATCTATAAAAAACTTCATATATGCACCTCTTTCCCGATTTTGTTTATATTGATAGTCCGGAAAACCGGCGATTATGTCAAATAATTTCTATCAAATGGCGCCGGAGTTTTTAAATATGGCCGTTTTCAAGTTCAGGGTAATTACCAGGAATAAGACAGGCCTTCATATGCCGTAATTATCAAATAATATTGACAGTGGCGGCAATTTTTTTCATTATGCGTCGGCAATGAGATCGTTTTTTTATAATGTTTATAAAGAACTGCGCGGTATTGCTTCTTCACCTTCGGGGTTCCTGTTCCTTGTTTTGCAGTGCCTGCTGGCAGGATTCAGTTTGTACACGGCGATGGGTAGCTACAGCGGCTTGAGCATGCCCCTGGAAGAAGGAATGCTGCCGGTGCCCGGCCTTGAACCGCTGAGGGACTTGTTCGTCCCGCTGTTCCGCAACAGCTATCTGTATCTGTGGCTGATTCTCCCCATAGTGTTTTCCGGCATCATTCCGGGATATGATAAAAAAAAGGAGTTCAATTTTATCGGGCAGTTTTTCGGGATCGGGCGAACCCTGTATGCGAAAATCCTGGCGGGGTTGCTGTATTGCCTGGCGTTGCTGTCCATTTCCCTTCCGGCAGTTTATTACTGGATCATGATAGGGGGGGATATTTTCCTGAAGGAAACGCTTCTTGTTTACGGAGGTTACTGGCTTTACGGATTATTTATCCTGTCGATCACCCTTTTTGTATCTTCGTTCCTAAGAAACCGCGTTGCAGCGTCATGTATTGCTATCCTTCTTGCCGGGGCGACCTTCGGGTATGATCTGTGCGGCGAATTGTCTCCGGCAGCCTGTTCCCAGACGGCCTGGACCCTTTCATCGGTGATGGGCTTTTTCGAAACAGGGCATCTGGCCGTCCCGGTCATTGTATACCTGGCGATTCCTGCGATGATGCTTCTGCTTGTTGCAAATATTTTACTGATGATCAGGAGCAGAAAAAAGACCATACTGCTATCTGCCGCGCTTTTCCTCGGCCTCTGCGCCTTAACGGGTACCGCTGCCGCTATCGGCAAAGGAGTATTCGGTTCAGGAATTGACCTGACAGACCATGAACACGCAGCGGCCGTATCGTGGGTATATGCCAATGCCGAACAGCAGGTGTGTCCCTTCGGTGTCTGCCCGGGAACCGCCACCGGCGCCGGAACGGTCATGCCGGAGCAGCAGGGCCATCCCCTCGTCATCTCCGATAAAAATCAGAAGGATATCCTTGCCATATACTGGGGGGTGATTCCCTTCCTGCTTGTTTTTTTCATGGCGGTGGGGGCGGTTGGAAGGAGCGGTATCCCTGCGGCAGGAAAGAGGGCGATCGTGGCGCCTGCCACCTGGCTGGTCATTATGGTTTCCCTGGCCCTGGTGCAGGACTGTTACGTCAAGAACCGGGAGTGGAAACTATTTCCTTCAATATGGGAGATCCTGCCCCGCTGGGCCGATACCATGGGGAAGAAAATTGTCGCGCCGCCGGCCGTCACCGCTGAAGCAAGAGGCGCCGGAATAAAGGAAGATCAAGCGGCACGAACAGGAGACCTGAACCATATCTATGCCGGAAAGGAATATCGGCACCTCCAGCGTTTTTTCAAAAAGCTTGCCGACCTTCAGGCCCGGCGGCGAAACACGGTGCATATCGTGCATTACGGCGATTCACTGATATGGGGCGATTGCTATACGAAAACCCTTAAGAGGAGTTTCCAGAAAAATTTCGGCGACGGGGGCAGGGGCGTGGTGCCGCCGGTCGAGACCATGGCAACGGCGCTTCAAGACCATGTCAACAGGACATCGCCGGGTGGCTTCAGGCTGCACGCCATACGCCACGAGTTCCGGTGCCTGGGGAAATTCTATATCCGGCCCGAGGTCAATCCTCAGCTCGGATTTACCGGTGAGGGGACCTTCGTCAGGTCGCCGCTGACTGATATCCGCATGGAAGCGCCGGCAGGTGCGGAGAAATGGAGACGGGTGAGGGTCTTTCTGCGCAGTCCGGTGAGCGGTCCGGCCGCCATGTCGGAATGCCGCCTTAACCTTGATTACGGAGCCGGGACCGAGCAGAAGGTAATCCGGCTGAATCCCGGCGCAACCGGATCGGTGGCGTGGGACATCCCCGCCTCGGACAGGATACGGATAGATTTCGCTGGGTCAGCGGGGCCGCTCCCCGCTGTCGATGCCGTTGATGTCGAGAGCGGCAGGGGCGTGGTGTACAGCACCATCGTCCGCATGGGCATCCACATGGCATGGATGAACGCGGTGCCGGAGCAGAACCTGAAGTCCCTTGCGGAATTAAACCCGGATCTTCTCGTTTTCCAGTTCGGCATCAACGAGGCGGCATCGCTGGGTGCGTTCCCCGAGTTTACCAGGGAGGAGCTCAGAAGCCAGATGCGCCAGTGGCTCATGAAGGTGAAGCGGCTGCTTCCCGAAACCGATATCCTCCTCATCGGCCCGCCGGAAAGGCTCCAGAACTACCAGGGTGGCCTTGCGGTGATGAAGGAGACCCTGGCCGTGCGGGAGGTGCAGCGGGAGGAGGCGGAACGTGCCGGCCTGGCGTACTTTGACACCTATGACAGCCTCGGCGGGGAAGGGCACATGCTGAAAATGGTGAGTTCAGGTCTTGCCATGAAGGATTATACCCATTTCACCATGAGGGGCGGTGATACCGCTGCCCGGGCCTTGTATACGTCCCTCATGAACGCGTATCAAAAAAAGAACGAGCGGCCGAAGCTCGATATTAAACTGGAAGAAAAAACCGCCATCCTGTTCAATTCAGCTTCCTTCGCCTATTTTCTCGCGGCGGTCATCATCGTCGCCTTTATTCTGAGAAGGTGGCCGTCGCTCCGTTTCGGGTTTCTTCTCGCGGCATCGTATTATTTTTATGCCACGTGGGAAGTGTGGCCTCTGGCGTGCCTTGCCGCGACCACCGTGACGGATTATTCCATGGCGCGCTGCATCAAGGCGGCCCGGAACAAAGGCGGCCGGGGCACCGCGTACCTTGGCCTGTCGCTGGCCGTCAACCTGGGGATCCTTTTCACCCTGAAATATTTTGATTTCTTCTCCGACCTCGCCGGGAAGGCCGTCAACGCCCTCGGGCACCAGGCATCGGTGCCGATATTGAACATCCTGCTACCTGTCGGCATATCCTTTTACACCTTCCAGTCGCTGTCATATACCATAGACGTGTGGCGCGGTACCATCGAGCCGGAGAAAAACCTTGTCAGGTACGCGCACTACGTGTCCCTCTTTACCCAGCTCCTTGCCGGTCCCATCGTCAGGGCGCGGGAATTTCTGCCGGCCCTGAAGGATCGGGCGAGCCATTTCCCGGTGACAAGCGAGCACGTGTCGGCGGCCCTGTTCCTTATTCTGGCGGGGCTGATGAAAAAAGCCGGGGCCGACTGGCTGGCGGGCTCCATCGTCGACCGCGTGTACGCCAGTCCCCACATGTTCCTTCCCCTGGAGACGCTGACGGCGGTGTATGCCTACGGCCTGCAGATCTACGGCGATTTTTCCGGATACAGCGACATAGCCATCGGGAGCGCCATGCTCCTGGGCTACAATTTGACGGAGAACTTCCGCCGGCCCTACGCGTCGGCATCGGTGAGTGAATTCTGGCAGAGGTGGCACATCTCCCTGGGAAGCTGGCTCCGGGACTACCTGTACATCAGCCTGGGAGGAAACCGGAAACGGGCGCTGCTCAATATCGGGATAACCATGTTCCTGTGCGGTCTCTGGCACGGGGCGGCCATCCCCTTCGTCATATGGGGCGCCTATCACGGTCTCTTCATGATAGGGGAGAGGGTCCTGAAGCTTAACAGGAAAACAACGGCGAATCCGTTCCTCCACGGCCTGAGGGTCTTCATAACCCTTCACGCGGTCCTCTTCGGATGGATCATTTTCAGGTCGGATTCCTGGGACACCTTTGCCGGGATAATGAATTCTCTTTTACAGCTGAAGGCCGGGGCCCCCAATGTCGGCGTTCTCCTGATCCTTGCCATGGCGGGTTTTTACGCCCTGCATTATACGCCGCTTCGGTGGAAAGATAGCCTGAAGTCCGCCTGGGGAAGGATGCCGGCAACGGTCCAGGGCCTGGCGGCGTCCTGCGTGACCCTGTTTATCTACAATATCGCCATCGCGGAAGTGAAGCCCTTTATCTACTTCCAGTTTTAAGCGCTGAATCCGGCGCGGTGGCAGGCCGGGTAGCTTTTAACCTGGATTTTCCGGAAATGCCGCCTATGGTTTCCGCAACGCTGTTCTGGCCCGGATCAATGTACCCGTAGCCGTTGATGATGTTCATCTCGGTTTTAAGGCCCCGGGAAAGGTTTCGTATGAGATAGAGAAAGCCCTCGGCATGTTTGCCGGTGAGCACGAAGGGCTGAAAGCGGATCTGCCTGTTGCGGCCGGCCAGGGGGATGACCTTGATGGTTTCCAGCGTTCCGCCGTTGTAATAAAAGCCGACGGCAATGTTGTCGCGCTCCACGGGGTTTATGTAGCCGTTTATGAAATTTCCCAGGGAGTAGATGATGGGCCTGCCGCGGTATATCTCGATGCCCTGGGGCCAGTGGGGATGGTGGCCGATGATCGCGTCCGCACCGGCGTCGATAATGTCGTGGGCCGTCGCTATCTGCTCCTTCTGGGGAACATGGGTCTGCTCGATCCCCCAGTGGAGGGAAATCAGTACCCTGCTGTTGTCCAGTTTGTAGGCGGCGATGTCTTCCCGGATAAGGTCAAGATCGAGGGGGGCAATGCCGGGAAGGGAGTCCGTAGCATAGTATTCCTCCGGCGGCCTGTTGCAGTAGGCCAGGATGACGATGGAAGTATCCCCGTATTTCAATACAACCGGCCTGCGGGCCTCGTCAAGATTTTTGCCGCCGCCGGTGTGGCGGATGTTGAGGCGGTCAAGGGCCGCAATGGTGTCCACCATTCCCTCGGTATTGTAATCCATCAGGTGATTGTTTGAAATCGATACCGCGTCGATCTTCAGGTCCTTGAGGCACACGGCGTCTTCAGGCTTGACCCTGAAAATATAGGGCTTTTCCACGACCGGCGTCCCCCGCTTTGTTATGGGCGATTCCATGTTGGCGAAGATGAAATCGTACTTCAGGAGCTCTTCTTTAATTTTCCAGAAGGGGTACTCTATGCCTTTCTTGTGGATGTGCAGTTCGGCTTCGTTGGCGAGCAGTATGTCCCCGACGAAGAGTATGGAAAAACGCTGCGCGCTCCGGGCTGATAGTTTATCGATGCCGATGCAGACCGCACCGCCCATGAGCGACAAAACTATGAATATGTAAATAATCCTTTTCATTGCGCAGCTTAATCAGAACGAAATGAGACAAGCCTGTCAATTCTAATATTAAATGTAATCCGCGGCGGATTCACTGCCCCGGGAAAAAAATCCAGTTCAAATATTTTCTCACCTCTGCCGGTGACATCCCGAATCCCAGGTAGCAGCCGTCAATCCAGATCTCAAAATGGAGGTGGATGCCGTAATCCCTGCCCTGGGCTTCGCCTGCCAGGCCTGAATTCCCGGCCCAGCCGATGCGATCGCCCTTTGAAACGCGGGAACCGACCCGGAGGGACCGGTCGAGCCGTGAAAGGTGGTTGTAGGCCGTCACAATGCCGTTGCGATGATCAATCCATACTTCCCGGCCTCCGAAGGAGCGCTTCATGAAGGTCGTCGGGTGGGACCGGAAGTAGGCGGAGCGATGGTTCCACTCTTCAATTGTCGGGGCCCGGTATTCCCGGTCGGCCCTGATAACGATACCGGAGTCGGCGGCGTAAATGGGCGTGTCCCTGGTCAGGGGCACCGGCGTGTAGGAATTGCCGCCGTAATAATGATAAAGGTCGATGCCGGCATGGCGGCCGCCGCGGTATGTCCGCGGGGCATTGGGATAGCAATAGTCCTCCGCCGGCAGGAAGGCGTTGCGGACCGGCAGGCACAGGCCACGGAGGCGCTCGTCGAAGAACTGGACCCGGGAGGAGCCGAGATAAATCTCGATCTCGGCTATGGCGGCATGGTCATGTTCGGTTCCGCCGGCGGGCATGAAAATGCGGAACATGCTGGCGTCAACGCCTCCCAGCTCGATTGAAACGCTCTCTTTTCGCGAGGCGTCAATCGAGGCGAAATCAAACCAGTCGCCGTCCATGAACTGGAGCGTGAAAGATTTCAGCGTCCGGTAGCCGTCCTTTTTGCCGGGGCGGACGACAATGGCGGTCATGAGGCGCTTGGCGCCGAAGTCAACGGAAATCCAGTGGGGGCCCGGACCGGCCGCTGATATCCAGCAGGTCGCGTTATCGGCGTCAAAGGCTTTTACCGCCCGGTAGCTGGTGCTGAGCTGGGAGCTGGTCCTGATGATCACTTTTCTGGCAGTGTTCTGCCCTGTAATTATGTAGTCTTCGTTTGCGGCAAAGGTGCCGGCATCGGCCGTGAATATCAGCAGGCACAGTGCCTGAAAGATTTTTGTTATAAGTGGTGGCATGTCTCGGCGGTGATTCTTAAAATGCGGAGTATCTCCCGGTGTCAGGCGGCTGCGGGATATCTGTTCCGCAGTCCCGGAATAACTACCGCCGGCTGAACAGCCGGCGGTAGTGTTGCATCTTATCGTTATTATTCAGTCAATTACTTGGGCACAACCTGAAAGGTGACCCTTCTCTGTTCAGCGCTCTTGGGGTCAACCCCGGAAAGGGCTTCAGAGGAACCGACGCCGCGGTACGTGAGCTTGGGAGAAGTGATCCCCGCCTTGCCCAGTGAGTCGTACACGGCCTTGGCCCTGTCGGTGGAAATCTTCATGTTGCCCGGCTTGGCCCCTTCGGCTGACTCGGGGCCGCGGCCGTCAGTGTGACCGCGAATCTCAAGAGCGTAACCGTCGGGAAGCTTGTCGAGAATTCCCTTAACGACCGGCGCGGCAACCTTGGCCCACTTGTCCCACGACTGGGGAGGCACTGTCGAGCTCTTGTACGCGAAACCGGTCACGGGATATTTCGCCAGCTGCTCGTTTGATACCGAAACGATATTTGTGTCAACGCCGACTTTCTCCGGCTCCTTGACCTGCTCTTTCGCGCATGATACAATGAAGATGGCTGCTATGATAATTGTTATTGCAGTAAATAATTTTTTCATTTCTCCACTCCTTTTGAATGAAATTATTTGAATTGGATACCATTAATGATATTTGTCAAATATATTTTAGCAAGAAATTATCCGCTCTCTGTCCCAAACCGGCCGCAAGGCATGAAAAATGCCCGGGAAAGGGCATAATTAAAGATTTGACAGGTCCGGTCTGAACTTTTTATATATCAAACCGGGCTGTTTAATCCATGAAAACAAGAACGATACAGGCATACCAGATCTCCAACGCCGTCGTCGACCTCATATACAAGGCAAGCTTCAGCCTGCCCTACGCCGTTGAAAAACGGATCGACCGGATGCTGAAAGACGAAGAGACGGACCTGGCCAGGACGACGCTGAAGATCCTCAGGGAGAACAATGAGATCGCAGCCGCCGAGGGACTCCCCCTGTGCCAGGACTGCGGCATGGTGATCGTCTTCATCGAAATGGGCCAGGCCGTGCTCGTCGAGGGGAGCCTGACGGCGGCGGTGAACAGCGGCGTTGAAGAGGCCTACCGGAAATTCAGCCTGCGCAGGTCAATCGTCGCGGACCCGCTGAAGCGCGGCAATACCGGGACCAACGCTCCGGCCTTTATCCACACCGACCTCGTCGAGGGAGACGGCCTGTCCCTCACCGTGTACCTCAAGGGCGGCGGATCGGAAAACATGTCGGCCCTGAAAATGTTCAGGCCCACGGACAGTGCGGAGGCTATTATAGATTTCATCGAGGAAACCGTGGTCAGGGCGGGTCCCAATCCGTGCCCGCCCCTGTTCCTGGGCGTGGGGATCGGCGGGACCGCTGACACGGCCATGCTCAATGCCAAGAAGGCGGTCCTCCGCGAGGCGGGGACACGGCACCCCGACCCGGCCTACGCGGACCTGGAGAGGCGCATAGAAGAACGGCTCAACGGCACCGGCGTCGGCCCCCTGGGCTTCGGGGGCAGGTCGACGGCGGCATGGGTATACATCAAGGAGGCGCCGACCCATATAGCCATGCTCCCGGTGGCCCTCAACCTGAACTGTCATTCCCTGAGATTCGGGACTGTCGAGCTATGATGAAGGATTGGAAAAAAATAGAGACACCGGTGACTGATTCCCTGATAGAATCTCTTGCCGCCGGCGACCGACTTCTCCTGTCGGGCGTTGTGTACGCGGCGCGGGACAAGGCCCACGAGCGCCTCTGCGCCATGGCCGCCCGGGGCGAGAAGCTCCCCTTTGACCCGGCCGGACAGCTGGTCTACTACATGGGGCCGAGCCCGGCGCCGCCGGGGCGGGTCATCGGGTCCGCGGGACCCACCACCTCGTCGCGCATGGACCCCTTCACCGAGGGTGTTCTAAAGATGGGAGTGAAGGGGATGATAGGCAAGGGGAGGCGCGATGCCGCGACACGGGCCCTTCTGCAGCAGTACCGCGCCGTCTATTTCGCCTCCTTCGGCGGCGCCGGCGCCTACCTGGCGAAGCGCATAAAAGAATCAGCCCTTATTGCCTTCGAGGACCTGGGGGCCGAGGCGATATACCGGCTTGGGGTCGAAGAATTTCCCATCATCGTTGTAAATGACATGCACGGCGGCGACCTGTATGAAGATGTACTTCGAAAAAGATAGCGATTTCACCGAGTTCAAGGAGGAGCTGCGGCGCCGCCTCGCATCCCGGCCGAACCGGGACCTTGAGGAAAGCGGGCTCAAGCACTCCGCGGTCATGATGCTCATCATGAACAAGGACAACGCCCCCCACGTCCTCCTGACCCGGCGCACCGACACGGTGTCGACTCACAAGGGACAGGTCGCCTTCCCGGGCGGCGGCATGGACGACCATGACGACGATTACCGGGCCGTTGCGTACCGCGAGACCTGGGAAGAAGTGGGCATAAGCCGGGAGAATATCGAGTACCTCGGAAGGTTCGACGATTATATCTCCATTTCCGGCTTCCATGTCACCTGCTTTGTCGGTGCCATCGAGTATCCCTACGAATACCGGCTGAACAACAGCGAAACCGAGAGCATCCTCAACGCCCCCCTGGCCATGTTCGTGGACCAGAAATTCGAACGGTACGAGATATACAACTACAAGGGGAACGATTACCGGGTCTTTTTCTACTACCACGAAGGATACGAGATCTGGGGCCTGACGGCGAGGATACTCACCGACTTCGGCGAGAAGATCTGCCGGGACTAGTTGCATTGAATTAAACCTATGAGATTACATTAGAAATTGAACTGATTCACCCCTGATCCATTGGCTCCGCCAACGGTATCCCATCCGAATAAAAAATTATTGTTGATATGAACAAGCCGGGAAAAACTGTTCATGGTGTCCATAATTATCAATCCGTTACTGATTAAAGAGACAAATTGCTGAGGTCCGTAAAAAGCGCCCGTAGTGAGATCGTTGCCCGAGGCAGCCTGAGTTCCATAATGATTCACCAGTACAAAATTGTTGCCCGGGTCAATAGCAAATTGTAGTATTTTATAACCGTCTGAACCGCCCGGGACGGAAACGTACATGAACGGCCATTTAACCTGGATGTCCGAAGGACTCGCCAGATAGGCGCTCAGTGTAACGTCATCGAAGGATGTGCTCACTATGGCGCCGTTGCCTGAATTCGCTTCAGGGTCGTATTTAGTTATTGCATCGCGGTTTATGCCGACTGAATTGATGGTGCCAACAATGTACAGCATACCGTCCGGAGCGGCGTCAATGCCATCAATTGAGGTTATCGTGTAAGGCGCGGTAAAAAGGTTTTTCGCGAGTGACTCATTTGTGCCCGCGAGATTATTCTGCCACAGGTCGCTTTCATCTGAATAAAAAATACGATCCTTGTATCGATCCACTGCAACGATAAAAAGCCAATCAATTGTGGAAATTTGTACTGGGTTTGTGTCATTGATGTTATCAATACGGTGCACATAATAGACTTGTTGCATAACTAAAAAAGTGCTATTAATTTTTTCGATTAATTTGATATTGTCCCCATGGACATAGAGAAAGCATTATCAAATGACAGGACAAGTCAAGCATCAATTGGTCTTACGAAGGC
>Ga0208940_1000591_pt1 | contig 44975 bp, 43 predicted proteins | sample AD_JPNNA6_MetaG_FD_184445 | JGI IMG/M metagenome (GOLD analysis project Ga0208940, IMG submission 184445) | Active sludge microbial communities of municipal wastewater-treating anaerobic digesters from Japan - AD_JPNNA6_MetaG (SPAdes) (version 2) | ecosystem: Engineered > Bioreactor > Anaerobic... | reverse complement strand
GTGCTGGCTTGGTGCCACTGCGGCGCCTGATGTTAGAGTGTCCGACGCATCTGGGGCTGTGGCGCAGTTGGTAGCGCGTCTCGTTCGCAATGAGAAGGTCAGGGGTTCGAATCCCCTCAGCTCCACCGCATGCACAAGGCTCGAACCCTTGCCAACGGGAACGTTGGTTGAGGTTCGGGCCTTGTTCGCGTCTGCGGCCCAGGTCAGGGCGTTGGCGTTGACCTGCGGATCGAGGAGCATTTCGAAGGGGCGGTTGTGCTCGACGCGCAGCTCGTTGTCCTCGTCGATGAAGACCTTGGTGAAGAAGGCCTGGTTGCACAGTCGCCGGTTGGTGTCGTCGCAGCGGGTGTAGATGTCGGCGCAGTTGGCGAGTAGGCCGAGTGCGTCGTCGAGGTGGGCGCGGGCGTCGGCGTAGTCGCCGAAGTGGGCGTCGATGCGGCTGGTCACTTGGTCGAGTTCGGCGACGATGCGGTCCTGCTCGCGCTTGAGCACGGAGAGCGGGATTGCGTCGGCGTAGTGCGCTTGCATGAGCCGGTCCTGCTCGCTTTCGAGCCGGTCGCGGTTGGTGGTGAGGCGTTCGAGTTCCTCGGTTTCGGCGGCCATGAGCCGGTCGAACTCGTGGTGGAGCATGCCCGCGAGGGCGTCCTGCTGGGCGGGCGTGATCTGGACGCGGGTGTAGTAGTCCTCGACGAGCTTCTCGACGTCTTCGATGAGCATCGCTTGGCGTGTGCAGTCGGTGCGCTTGGAGTGCCGGCCGGAGCACACGAAGTAGCAGTAGACGTTGCCGTGGCGGTTCTTCGCGTTGGAGACGATGAGCCGGGAGCCGCACTGGCCGCAGTGGATGGTGCCTTTGAGGTAGTGGCCGTGGACTTGGGTTGCCTCGACGGCGCACTGGTGCGCGGTGAGCACGGACTGGACCTGGTACCAGACCTCGGCTGGCACGAGTGCCGGGTGGTTTCCCTTGTAGCGCGTGCCCCTGTAGATGACATCGCCCTTGTAGTACGGGTTGGTCAGGAGCCGATGGATGGTGGACACGGCCAGCGGCTTCGCCGGCCTCTTCGGCGTGGGCAGGCTGCGCAGCCCGCGCGAGGTGAGTTCGTCGTGGAGTTGGCTGACGCTCCAGTTGCCCGAGGCGTACGCCTTGAACGCCCACTCGATCATCGGTGCTCGCTCGGGATCGAGCTCGATGGTGCGGACTTCGCGCCCGAGCTCGTCGCGCTTGCGGACGTTCAAGTACCCGATGGGCGCGCGCCCGTTCGTGCCGCCGCCGATGGCCTTCTGGTTCATGCCCTTGGCGACCTCGGTGGCGAGGTTGCGGGAGTAGAACTCGGCGATGGTGGACATGATGCCGTGCAGCAGCATCCCGGAGGGGGTCTCGTCGATGTTCTCCGACGCGGACACGAGCATGACCCCGCACTGTTGGAGTGCGAGGTGGATACTCACGTCGTCGGCGCGGTTGCGGGCGAGCCGGTCGACCTTGTGAACGATGCAGTACGCGACCTTGTTGGCCTTGACGTACTGGATCATCCGCATCAGCTCGGGCCGGTCGGACGACTTGGCTGAGGCTCCCGCGTCGACGAACTCCTCGACGATGCCAGCGCCGAGCTGTTCGGCTTTACGCCGGGTCGCTTCGCGCTGGGCAGGGATCGAGAAGCCTTCGTCGGTCCCGCCCTTCTCGGCCTGCTCGCGGGTGGAGACCCGCAGGTACGACACGGCGGCAGCCGCAGTCTTGGGCGGGTCGATGAGGCTGGCTGCCGGATCGTCGGCAATGGTGGTCATCGGGGGCTCACTCTCACGCGGTTCGACCCTCGCGCTCCCACTGTTGGTGGGAGGGGTGTTGATCGTGAGAGCAGCCGTTGAAGGCTGTAGGGCGAGACCCGGTGGTCTCGGTGCGTGTTGCCCGCCGAGCGGCGAGGTTTAGGCCACAACACCCCGCATCGCGAGGCTTGCACGGTTCATTCTACCGGGCGGCTTTAGAGGCGGCCAGGCCATCCGGCACCGCCCGGTAGGTGTCGGGTACCCGCACGGCCGCGCGGGCCGCGCGGCTCTCGCCGGTCTCCTGCAATGTCAGCCGGATGAGAACCTCGGCGAGCTTGTGCAGGTCGGCGCGTTCGCGGTGGACGGCCCGGACGGAGAACGACCGCTCCTCGTAGGGGCGACGGTCGGTCTTCTTGGCGTAGCGGCTCATCGGTCTACTGCGCTTCGTCGTCGTCCAGGCTGGCGTAGAACTCGTCTTCGGCCTCCTGGCGCTTGCGGACTTGGGCGATGACGAACTCGACGAACTCGGCGTCCCGGTCGGTGAAGGTGAAGTCCTGGATCGTGGGCGCCGGGTCCTCACCGGGCCACGCAGCTTGCCGGGTCGGGCGATCACGGTCGCCACGAGTACCGCAGGCCGTGACCCAGTAGCGAAGCCGCTCTCGCGCGTCGGCGAAGTCGCGGTGCCAACCGAGCGGCGCGGATGCGTTCTGCTCGGGGTCGTAGGCCGCGAGCCAATGCAGGTGCAGCGCCGACAGCTCCCAGACCATCTCCGGGTGGTGGTGCCAGAACGGCGGTACTACCGCGACGGTGAGGCCATAGGTGCGCCGCAGCCAGTCAACCCACCGGTTCAGCGCGAGCCATTCCTGCTCCAGCTCGTGCGCCGTCAGCAGGTTCCAGTTCACGGGGTGCGGCGGTTCGGGCATGTCCGCGTTCGTGACGCGGGGCGGTCCGTCGAAGATGTCCGGCTCATCCATCTCATGCTGATCGTTCATGGTGGTTCGACTCCCGAACTCACATGCTGACCGGGGCGTGCGCCGCGGTCGCTGCTCGCTGCGTCGGCTCGTACGCCGCTGCGTCCCGGCCCACCCCATTGCGCGGCGTCCGGTCGACCTCGTAGCGGGTTCGCGCGGCGTCGTGGCCGATCTTCTTGGCGACAAACTCTTCGCCCTCGATCGCCTGACCGTTGCGCTCGTAGTTGACCGGCCGCGTGTAGCCCTCGGCGACGAAGTTGTCGCCCCGGGCGAAGTTCGCGTGCGCGTGCTCAGCGGAACGCCCGAACATCACCAAGTGGTGATAGGTCGTCTCGGTCTGCGTGAACGAGCCGTCGTCCTCGCGGCGGAAGTGCTCCTTGCCGATACGGGCGAAGAACCTGGCGTCTCCCTTTGCCGTCTCGGTGAGCAACGGCTCCGAAGCGATGAAGCCTGACAGCGATTCCTGGGTGTGAATGGCCATGATGGCCTCCTCCTGACTCGGGCGACCAACTGCGTGTGGTCGCTCTGTCAGGCAGGTGCGCCCCGGATTCCCAAGCGTCGTCAGGACGTGGGACGGAGGCGCAGCAGTGCTTCGAGTTCGTCGCGGTCGCTGCGGAGTTGCGCGGCGTCGGGGCGGGTCGGCCAGGCGCGTAGGTCGGTGACGATGGGCGGCGCGGAGCGCAGCATCGTGATGCCGGTGCCGAATGGCAGGGTGCGGATGCGGTCTGGCGGCAGGATCGGGACGCGGCGGATGGAGCGCTGGTTGGAGCGGCTGCCGTGGTCGCCGAGGGTCACGCTGTCGGTGTACTCGTCGCGTTCTCCGATGAGGGTGGAGAGGTCTTGGAGGTCGCGGCTGTTGGATGCGCCGCCGAGGATGATCTTGACGATGCTGGCGTCCCAGATCGCGCCGGCCTGGTGCTCGCTCCACCGGTCACGGGCTTGGGCGAGGGACTGCAAGACCGGCATGGTCGTGATCCCCGTACCACCGCCTTCGGCCATGAGCGTCGGCAGTGACGGCAGCGGGGCGAGGTTCCCGATCTCATCGAGCGCGAGCAGCAGTGGTGGGTCGAGCCGCGCTCCGGGCGAGCGGGCGGCGAGTCGGCGGGCGGTTTCGATGAGGTCTTCGACGAACGCTGCGACCAGCGATGCGGAGGCTCCGGCTCCGGCTCCGGTGGCGAGCAGGTAGAGGGTGCCTTGCTTGGTGAGGAAGGTCTCGGGGTCGAAGTGTTCGTGTGGGCCTGGGGTGACGGCATCGAGGACACGCGGGTCGGCGAGTGCGGCGAGTGCGAGGGAGACTCCTTGCCAGATGCTGTCGCGGGTCTTGGGGTCGGCGTCGATCATCGCGGCCAGAGAGTCGTCCCAGCCCATTGCCGCGTTCGGGTGGGAGTTGAGGATGGCGACGGCCTCGGACGCGGCGCTGGGGTCGAGGGTCCACCTGAACAGCTCGGCCGGCGCACGGCCGTCGAGCGCGGCAGCGTGCAGCAGACTCTGGAGCGCGGTGCGGGTCTTGCCCTCCCAGAACCCGCCGGACTCGACCCCGCCAGCACTGAGTCCTGTGGCGGCGGCGAGGCCGCTGGCGCGGATCATCGCGGTCAGCGGATCGTCGCAGCCGCGAATGGGTGACCAGCGCAGCCCGGCGGGGATGCCTTCGGCGAGGTGTTGAGGGTCGAACACGGCGACCGGCCCGCCCTTGCGGCGTCGGGCGCGGAGGGTCGCGGTGAGGTTGTCGGGCCTCGTGCTGGTCGTGACGACCGCGCCGGGTGCGTCGAGGATCGCGTTGATGACGACGTGCAGGCCCTTGCCTGAGCGGGGCGGGCCGATCAGCAGGATCGAGTCTTCGACCGATGCCCAGACCTTCGTCCCGCGGCTGGCACCGAGCAGGTAGCCGACATCCTGCGGTGCTGGCGACTCCAAGGAGGGTCGCAGGGTGGCCGCGCGGTGAAGTAGCGCCTTCGCGGATGCTGCGGCCTTGACTTCATGGCTGGTCGCGATCCCCGCGAGTCGGTGCGGGTCGGTCTCGGTCTTCCGCGTGTGTCGCCGTAGCACGATCGACACCCAGACGATCCCGGCAGCGAGTCCGCCGAGCAGTGCCGTGCTGACGAGCCAGTAGACGACTGGGTTGAGCCCGTCGGCACCGAGCGCGGTCGCCGGGTCGCCGGGGTTGAACAGCACGGCGAGCCCTGCCGCTGCGCCGGCGTCGGGCTGGGGCGTGCCGGTGAGGAACGCGGCAATACTGCCAGCGGCGCGGAGGACGAGGGCGATCCCGAACATGCCGATCAGGCCAATGAGGGCGGCGTTGGTGAGTTCGTCGCCCATGCCCCCGGCTTGCCGCTGGTTCATGTCAGCCGCCGCACCGCGAGCGTGCCCGAGATACGCCCGAACAGGATCACCTCGTGCGTGCTCGCGTCGGGCAGGTCGTCGAGGTCTATCAGTGCACGGGCCTCGCCGGTTCCGGTGGCGTCGGTGTGGGAGACGATCGTCGCGACGGCGACATCCTCGCCGGGCACGAACCCATCGGCGGTGACCTCAGCCAAGCGCGGCACTCGTCGGGCGCGGCGACTCCGGCGAGTCTTTGGCACAGGGTTCTCGGTCGGGGCCGCTGCGCGTCGGGGTTTGCGGGTGCGGAGGATGTCGGTGAAGACGCTGCCGTCGTTCTCGCGGACCTCGACTCGGACTGCGATGGTGCGGTCTTTGGTGATGGCGTCCATGAGCGGCCCGAACGTCGCCCGCGTCCACGCGCCCGCGTCCGGAGACGGGAACGGTGTTCCATCGGCTGTGGCGGTGAGAGTGCCGTCTTCGGCGACAGTGACGAGCACGTGCGGCAGTTCGACGGGAGCGTTCGCGTCGTCGTCGGTCGTGGTGGATCGGCGTGGGCTGGTGAGGTTCATCGGTGGCCTCCTGCTGCGCGGCTGCTGGTGTCGAACAGGGCGAGTTCGTCGGGGTGGAGTTGGTGCTGGCAGACGAAGCTCCTGGCCTTGATCCGCCACAGGCCTTGGCCGACGCCGAGGTTCGGCAAGAGCTGCTGCTCGGTGCCGGTCAGGCCGAGGGCGGTCGCGGTCGGTCCGAGCTGGTCGGACTCCTGCCGGTACACGATCCGGGTCTCGGCGTTCGCCAGAAGCGAGTTGGCCAGCGAGCGCATGGCGGAGCCTTGATCACCCACGTTGTCGAGGTCGGTGAGTTTGTGGAAGATCAGCATGTTCGCGATCCCGTAGTGCCGTGCGAGTCGCCAGTGCGCATCCATCCGCCGCAACAGCGCGGGATGGGACATGAGTCGCCATGCCTCGTCGTAGATCACCCACCGCTGCCCACCGTTCGGGTCGAGCAGTGCGGATTCCATCCACGCCGACGAGCACGTCATCAGGACTGAGATCAGGGTCGAGTTCTCGGTGACCCGCGAGAGATCGAGCGAGATCATCGGCAACGACGGATCGAACGCGACTGTCGAAGGCCCATCGAACAGACCGGCCAGGTCGCCGGCCACGAGGCGACGCAGCGCGTGGCCGACGAGCCTGCCGTCCTCCGCGAGCCGGCCGTCGGCATCCGCGTTCGGGGCGAGGATGCGGTCGACGACCATCGGCAGGATCGGCACGTCGTTCTCCCGCACGGTCTGGGTCAGGGCGATGTCGATCGCGGTGTGCTCCAACGGCGACAACCCGCGCGCGAGCACGGTCTCGGCGAGCGCGCCGATCAGGTCACGCCGCCGGGCCGCGACTGTCGAGGCCCACTGCTGGTCCGACAGGCCGCTGGGCCGGTGGCCTTCGTCGAGCGGGTTCAGGCGAGTGTTGAGTCCGTGCCCGAGGACGATGGCTCTGCCGCCGACGGCGTTGGCGACGGCGGTGTGTTCGCCCTTCGGGTCGCCGGGCACGTACACGCGCCGCCCGAACGGAAGCGACCGCGTGTAGAGCGACTTGGCCAGCGACGACTTGCCGGAACCGACGATCCCGGCCAGCACCACGTTGGGGGCGGTGATGATCCCGCGCGCGTAGAGCACCCACGGGTCGTAAACGAAACTGCCGCCCGAGTAGAGGTCTTGGCCGACGAACACGCCATCGGCGCCGAGACCGCCCTCGGCGACGAACGGGTACGCACCCGCCAGCGTCGCCGACGTGTCCTGATGCCGCGTCAGATGGAACCGGCCCGGAGTGCGCAGCCGCGCAGCGCCTGGTTCGCCCGCCTTCGGCAGGTAGACCGTGACGCGACGCTCGGCACGCTCCTCCTCAGCCTTCACCTTCGCAGCGGCGAACGCGGTCCTTCGCTGCTCGGCGTGGAGCCGGGCCTCAGCTTTGCGGCGCTGCTTGCGGAGCTTCCGCCGCTCCTTCGACGGTGCCACCAGGACAGCGGTGTGCAGCCGAGCGCGATCCTCGGTCACCGCACCAGCCCCCGCGACTGCTTGACCGCCGTGATCTTGGCCGGCTCGAACCACGACCCATCCCGCTTCGCCGTCGGCAGGTCGGTCCGCTCCGGAGCGCCGGGTGACGAGTACGACACCAGCAACTCCGGCCCACCCTGCACCGGCTCAGGCTCGATCTGTTCGGCGTCCTGGGTCTCTGCCTCCGGTTCGGTGTAGCGGCGCAGCAGCGAGACGTAGCCGACGTGCGGATTGACGACCAGCGCGTAGTCGCCCGAGATCGCCACCCGGTCGTTCGTTCCCTCGCCGGGCTCGTCGTAGACGTACCCGTTCTCCAGCGCGGCCTGCGTGGTCTCATCGCCGTAGTCCCACTGCGCGAGGAAATCCACCGCATCGACATGGCCCAGCTCGCCGAGGATGCGCAACGGCCGGTCGGCCTCCTCGCCCTGGAGGAACACCACGCTGACCCACCGCGACGGCACGGTCTCCTCGACGGCGGGCTCAGGATGCCAGGCGATCCGCCCTGCCGCGACGAACCCCTCCGCGAGCCGGTCATACGCCCGGTCGACGAGACTCGCCGCCTGACGCAGCTCTTCCGCAGCAGCGAGCGCGTCTCGCACTCCTGCCTCGTGGTCGCCGGCGTCGTTGAAGGCGTGCGCGGCCTTGCGCTCGTGAACATCGGCGATCTGGTCGAGCGATTGCCGCAACGAGCGCATCCCCGAGGACAGATCACCGATCACCCCGTACATCTCGGCGGGCTGATCGAAACCCCGGCTCGCGTGCGCGAGTCCGCGCAAGGCTTCGGACGCCTCGGCGGCGTCGGCAGTCGAATCGAAGAACGTGGGCATGGTGACCTCCTGGTGCCGTGTGACGGGGAGGTGCGCACCATCGGCCGGAAAATGTCGGTGGTGCGGCCTAGCGTTGTAGATGACACGAGGGCAAACGAGGCAGGAGCACGACAGAGTGAGCGCAAGTCAGTACCGAGGACAGCTTGACCGCAAGCGCAAGCAGCGGATCGACGCGGACAAGAAGGCGGGTGAGTACCGGTCGAAGGAGTCCTCGAAACGTGCCGATGCCGCCAAGGCACGGCAGGCTGCCACAAAGACGACGAGCAGTTCCACCCGCAGCAGCAAGTTGCGAGAAGCCGAGCGCCGCGAGAAGGAAGCCGAGACTGCGGGCAAGGAGGCCAGCCGCTGGCAGACCCGGGCAGCCGGCTACGCGAAGGACGAGGCCGCGCTACAAACCAAGCTCGCGCGCCGAACAGTCGGAGGCCGATGCCGCCGAGCGACGCAGAAAGAGCGAGCAGCAGCGTGCCGACCGGCGGGCGGCGGCTGAACGTGCCCAGCTTGAATCGCGGATCAGCGGTGCCGAGGTAGCCGTCAGTCACGCGCTGCGTCATCTCCCAGCGCCCAAGCCGGAGAAGCTCCGAGTTCTCATGCTGGGCGCTTCGTCCGAAGGTGACCTCCGCGTTGGACGAGAGCAGAAGCGCATTCGGGCAGCGGTCGAGTCGGCTTTACACCGTGACCAGATCGAACTCGATGTGCGGCCAGCAGCAACCACGGCTGACCTGCTGGACGGCATCACGAAGTTCCGCCCTCACGTGGTCCACTTCTCAGGCCACAGCAACGACGACCTGATCGTCTTTGAGGATGAAGCAGACGAACCCCACGAGGGAATAATCGTGTCGGCGCAGGCATTCGCTCGGGCGATCAGCGCAACCGACGATCCTCCGCTCCTCGTGCTGCTGAACTCCTGCCGCTCCGCAGCCCAGATCGACGCCCTGGTGGCCCAAGTCGTGCCATTCGCCATCGGGATGGCGGACAGCATCGAAGACGCCGATGCGATCAACTACGCCGCACAGTTCTACGCGGCAGTCGCGAACGGGCAGTCCATCAACTCTTCGCATCTCTCGGGACAAGCTGCGCTCGAACTCGCGGGACTGGAAAGCGCCGACCTGCCCACCCTTGCCTGGGCACACGACGTCGATCCATCAACCACGATCCTCGTCAGCCCCGAACCCTGATCTCAGACCCGTCGGCAGAGCGGGAGCGCGGCGGCGGTGAACGCGGCTGCTTGCTGTCCGACGAGGAGCCGGGTCTCGCAGGAGGCTTGGATCGCTGCTTGCTCGATGGCGGCGACGGCTGCGTCGAGTTCTTCGACGGTGGGTGCGGAGACGGCGATGAGGCCGGTGTAGCGGAGGATGCCGTGACCAGCGGTGAGGTCGGCTTCTTGCTGGAGCACGTCGTGGTACTCGGCGGTCTGCGAGGCGTCTTCGATCTGGCCGATCTTCGCGCGCTGGGCCTGGTCGGAGATGTGCTCGACCTTCTTCTTGCGGATGTCGCGAGCAGCGGCATCGGAGCGCATCGGCGTGCAGATCAGCGAGAACGACCGCTGGATGCCGGTGGACAGAAGTACCGGCGACAGGAACCCCGGATACACCAGCGAGCGCGGCCACTCGCTGACCCAGAGCACCGCGTGGTGAGCTGAGTCGGTGCGTAGCCACCCCCAGGTCTCAGTGACCGCAACCGGACCGGCAGTCGCGAGGGACTGACCGAGCCTGCCGTGTCGTTCCAGCGTGGCAGCGATGGCTGGGTCGTAGGCGGAGCGCAGCATCACCGCGATCTGCCCCGGGGTCAGCCATCCCGACGGTGACAGGTCGGCGGACCGCAACGCCGCAACCAGGGTGTTCATCTCCTGTCGCAGGACGGAGGCGGCACCGCGGATGCCGCCGCCGGCGGTCCTGATCTGCCGAGCACTCGTCTTCATGTCCAGCGACAGCGAGAGGGTGGTGGCATGGCGTTCGCCGGCGGGTCCGGCGCGGTCGATGAGTTCGGCGTAGGTGTCGGCCGCCCACGAGCCGTCCGGGGTGCCGTGGGTGGCCCACCATTCGGCCAGTCCGGTACCGGAGTCAGGGAGGGTGCGTTCCAGGACTTGCAGCGTCGCGATCCGCCCCGAGCGGCACACGGTCGCCAGCACGCGGCCCCAGGAGCTGACACGGCGTTCCTGCTCGCCGGGATCGAGGAGCACGAACGCGGGGTGGGTGACCTCGCACACCACGGTCAACGTGGCGGCGTGGGGGTCGTGGATCATCGCGGCCCCGGTGTCGGGGTCGGTGTACTCGCGTAGTCGCGCCATGTCGCCGGGCAGGGCGAGGGTGCCTACGGGGCGCGGGGCGACGATCCTGCGCCGGTAGAGCAGTTGGCCGCCGGTGGTGCGCCACAGCCACCAGCAGGCGATGGGCAGCCACTCCACGATGGGCCGACCTGCGATGGGTATCCAGGTCAGCGCGGCGGCGAGTACCCAGATGGGGGCGGTGTAGGCGAGCAGCATCCCGCCGCCGGCGTAGAACGCGCCGATGAGCGTGGCTCCGCCGATGGCGAGCGTGATGAGCTGGGTCAGCGACAGGCCGAGGAGGACGCCGCGGCGGGTGAGGCGGGAGAACTTCACCGGCACGAGTTCGCCCACGGTGGGCCGGTCGTGGTTCGTGCTGCTCATCGTCTTACTCCTTCGGTGGGCGTGGCGCGGGCGGCGGGGGCTGCTTCGGCGGCGGGGACGGGTCGCTGCTCGGCGGTCGTGGTGCCGGGCTCGACGACGGTGCCGCAGGCGAGGCGGCGGGCGGTGGCGGTGTCTGCGCGGCTGCGTCGGCGGCGTGTTCTCCTTGGGCTCCCAGCGCGGTTCCGGCCTTCGGGCCGGCGGTCGCGGCACCCTTGGCGACACTCGCTCCGACCACGACACCCGCCGCGACGGGACCAGCCGCCGCGGCGGCACCCCCGCCTGCTGCGGCCCCTCCACCAGCGGCGGCGCCTCCGCCGCTCGCGGCGGGTGCCGGTGCCGGGGTCTTCGGCGGCGGTGCGCTGCTTCCTCCGCCGGAGCCTCCGTCCGCGTTCCCGCTGCTGGTTCCGTCGAGTACCTTCTTGGGGTCGCCGCCGCCTTGCGGCTTGGTGGGTACGGGGATCGGGCGGTTGAGGGCGCTCTTGGCGTCCTGCTCGGAGCCGATCGCGTGGTACATGTCGAACCCGACGAACGCGATGAACTTGTACGTCAGGTACGGGGCGAACGCGGCCATCGCCATCAGCACGATCCCCGCGATGGGGTCGCTGACCGAGGCGAGGTCGGCGTCGATCGGTGCGGAGACCTGGGTGATCGCGACGAGGAACATCACGACGAGCACGAGCTTGGAGCAGATCAGTGCGACGACGAACATCGCCCACTTCCCGATCCACCCCCGCGAGGCATCCCACGAGGCACCAGAGAAGGCGAGCGGCGCGAACACGACCGCCACCAGCAGGAGCGCTTTCCTGACGAGGAGGGACAGCCACACGATCGCGGCGGCGGTGATCGCGAGGCCGGCCATGAAGATCGTGATGATCGCTCCGACGCCGGGGGCGGCGATGTTGATGCCGACCAGTCCTGCGGCGAGGAGGGCGATCTTGTCGCCCATCGACTCAGTGGTCTCTCCGGCGGCCTGCACGATCCCGATGCACAGCTGATCGACGACTTCGAGCAGCAACGCGGTGAGCGTGATGACGACGAACGACCCGAGGACGGACTTCGCCAGGCCGAGGGCGGCTCGGGTGAGGGCGGTGGGGTCGCGGCGGATCAGCCCGGTGATGAGTTGGAGGCAGAAGAAGATCAGCATCACGAAGACCGCGATGCCGAACAGCAGGTTGTAGACGGCGATGTAGCCAGGCTTGGTGACATCCACCAGCGTCGTGGTGTCGAAGACCGACCAGACCGCCTCGAACAGCCACCCGGCGGCGGCACCCATCGCCTGGGCGAGCCAGTCGAACGGGGCCGCGACCAGAGACGCGGCTCCTTCGCCGACGGCATCGCAGACCGAGGAGATCACGGGAACGTCGCACACGCCCATCACGAACACCAGCACTCTCAACGACGATGGGGCGGGTCAGACGGACTGGCCGACGTTCCAGAAGAAGTTGATGAGCGTCACGCTCGCTCCACAGATCACCGCCGCGCCGCAGGAGACGAGGACGCCGATCTTCCCGCGCGAGGCGAGGTGCGGGTTGGAGGAGTTCGCGCCGAAGCCCCACACGATCGCGGACACGATCAGCGCGAGCACGCTGAGGATCAGGCCGATGGTCATCACCGCGCCGACAATGGTGCGCAGCTGGTTGATCCCCGGCAGGCCGTTGGTGTTGGGGTCGATGTTGATGTCCATCGGCACCAGCAGCGGAGCGGACATGACGTTGGCGAGCAGATCGAACACGGTAGGTCTCCTTGGCGACGGGCGGCCCGCCAACGGACTCGCAGACGGGGTACACGCGACAGGTGCACCCGCCGATCCGTCCGTGAGAACGCGCGCTGGTCGAACCGGCCTTCTCAGCTCGCCGCCGGGGCGCTCGATCGGACCCTGGGCGCGACCAGATGGAGCTGGCGCTTCGACTCGGTCATGCCAGCACCGCGGGCTCGACCGTCGCGTCGAGGTCAATTCTCGGCCAGTCGTCCATGTCGCGTAGGAGTTGTCGGTCGTGGGAGGACACGACGACTGCTGCATGAGTTGTTCCGAGGGCGTCGGTGAGTTCGTCGACGAGTGCGACGGAGAGGTGGTTTGTCGGCTCGTCCAGGAGAAGGACGTGGGGACGCATCGCGAGCGTGAGTGCGAGATCGAGACGGCGTTGCTGCCCCATCGACAGTTCTTCTACCCGCTTGCCCAGCTCTCGTGGCTTCAGCAGCCCGAGCGCTGAGATGCCGACAGCTTCCGAGGAGGGCACGATTCCCGCAGTGACGAGCGCGTCAAGGTGCTCGGTGTAGACCTCGCTGGCGCGCCGATTGGGCGGTAGATGGGACTCCTGGCGCAGGAATCCGATACGCGCTTTGCTGGGCCTGCGCACCGTGCCGGTGTCCGGTGCGATTTCTCCGCTGGCGATGCTGAGCAGCGTGGACTTGCCAGCACCGTTGGGCCCGGTCACGACGAGCCGCCCGCGATGCGACAACGAGAACGACGCAGGTCCGCGAAGTCGCCCGACGACGCTGACTCTCTCGACGCTGAGCAGAGCCGCTCCGGGGCGGGTGACCAGCTCGGGGAAGCGGAGCACCTGCGGCGGCGTGGGCACCGTGACGGCGTGTGCGTCGAGTGCTTCCTGGCGTCGGTGAACGGTCTGCACGAGGCCGCCCGCGCGGGTGGCACGACCATGCTTGTTCGTGCCCTTCTCTGGCCGCCACCCGGACACGAGCCGATTCTGGGCGGCGCTGAGGCTGTCGTGAAGGCGGGCGCGCTCCGCCTGCTGCCGTTCGTGTTCTTGTTCCCAACGCTCTCGCTCTGCCCGTCGGCCTTCCCGGTATCCCGCGTATCCGTTGCCGTAGACCCGCAGGCGGTCGTCGGGGGTCGGGTCGAGAGCGACGATGGTCTCCGCAAAGTCCGACAGGAGTGCGCGGTCGTGACTGACGACCATGACCCCGCCGTCGCGAGACCTGAGCGCGGCGGTCAGAAATTCGAGCCCGTCACGGTCGAGATGGTTGGTCGGTTCATCGAGCAGCAGGAAGTCGTCGTCGGCTCCGAGCAGACAGGCAAGACGCACCCGGTAGCGTTGCCCGACCGACAACTCGGCGAGCGGGCGGCTCATGTCCGTCTCCGCGTCTAGCGCTTCGAGCGCGATCTGCACCCGCCGTTCAGCACCCCAGGCATCGAGCACTTCGGCCTGTTCGAGCGCAGCCGCGTATGCGTCGGCTGCCGCCGGGGTGTTGTCGGCAAGCGCAGAGCTGGCCGCGTCCAGTCTCGCCAGCGCGGTGAGTGGCTCGGCGATCGCGTCGGCGACGGCCTGCCCGACGGTGCGCTCGTCGGATGCGTCCATCTCCTGCTCGGCGACACCGATGGTGCCGATGCGCTGCACGGTGCCGCTGTCGGGACTGAGTGACCCGGCGAGCACATGGAGCAACGTCGATTTACCGCGTCCGTTCTCCCCAACGATCGCAACGCGCGATGTCGGGGTCAGGACGAGGTCGACGTGGTTGAGGACGAGAGTCGTACCCCTGGTCACGCAGACATCGGTGGCGAGGAGTTGTGCGCGACCGCGCGCAGGCAAACGAGAAGTAGTGGCGGTATGCATGTGAGTCCTTCACGAAGGCGCACCATGAGCTAGCAGAAGCGGCAAGAAGGTACGCAGATGACGGTGACCCGATCAGAGGTCGATGACGAGTGGCCTCCGCGAACTCGGAGATGCTCAACGAGCGCGGTCAGCCAACTCGACCCTCACAGGAAGTACAAATGCATGAGCCCAGCCTACCGCACGCCCTCCTGGCCTCGCTGAGCAGAACGCGGCCATCGCCACGGGCCCGACTCACGACCGGGAACCCCGACACGATCAAGACAAGCGACCGATGAACCGAACGCTGGCACACAACATCGAGACCGGCGAAGCCGAAGCGACGACCCGGTATGCCGACCTCATGCGCGAACCCACATCGTCAGAGTTGTTGGCCGAGGTTGAGCAGCCAGTTCATCCAGGCCACGCCGGCTCCGGCGAGGACGGCGGCACCGACGGAGACGAGCACTCCGATGCGGCCTTTGCTGGCGGTGGCGTAGTTGCCGTGGGCTGTTGCGATGGCCCACACGATCGCCGAGACGATGAGCATGAGCACGGCGACGATCAGGACGAACGTCAGGAGCGCGCCGACGACGGCGCGGAGGTCGCCGATGCCGCCGAGCCCGTCGAAGTCGGGGAAGACACCCATCGTGGATCACCCTGCCTTGACTGTGACGTGGAGGTGGTCGTAGTGGCCTCCGGTGATGGAGGCGGGGTCGTGCATGCCTCCGCCGTTGTAGGGTCGCCAGCCCTGGGCGTCGCGGGCGACGGACCAGATTTGGCCTTGCCAGATGAGGTACTCGACGCCGAGCACGTTGGCGTTGTCCTTCATCCAGTTGGTGACCTTCCAGCCGGCGTCGAGCTGGGCCGGGGTGGGGCGCTGGCCGATGCGGTTGCCGAAGGTGATGTCGCACGCCCTGCCGAGGGGATGCTCGGACTTGGTGCCGGGGCGTGGTGAGTAGCAGCCCCAGCCGGTGTCGGGGAACGCGGCGAGGGTCTGCTGGTAGAGGTGGAGCATGCGGGCGGTGATCTTGCCCGAGCTGGTGGGATCGTCGACGAGCCGGTCGGGGTCTCCATCGACGCCGGTCGGCGTGCCCGCGGTGGTGTTGTTGCAGGAGGCGGGTGATCCGCTGGTCGCCGTGGGCAGGTTCGCGGCCCCGTGCTGGTTGAGCCAGGCGGCGGCGTCGATGGCCTCACCGTTCGTGCCGCCGGGCCGGACCTCGAAGTGCAGATGTGCGCCGGTGCTCATGCCCGAGGAGCCGACATCGCCGATGTGCTGCCCGGCGCTCACACGGTCGCCGGGACGGACGTGGATGCCGCTCTGCCACATGTGCGCGTAGGCGGTCGCGACGGTTTTGCCGTCGATGGTGTGCTCGATGACGATGAGACCGCCGTACCCGCCGGAGAACTCCGCTACGGTCACGGTGCCGTCTGCGGCGGCGAGGATCGGGGTGCCGTCGGGCGCGGCGAAGTCGGTGCCGGTATGCATTTTCCGTTCGCCCGTGATCGGGTGAACGCGCATCCCGAACGGCGAGGTCAGCACCCAGGTGCCCTCGGGCAGCGGGAACACCACCCGCGACGACGAGACTGCCGGGCCGCCCGCGCCGCTAGCGGCACTGCCGACGTTGGTGAGGGCGGCGAGGATGCTGTCGGCGACGGGTGCGTAGTTGCGGTATCGGTCGGGGTAGGCGGAGACTTCGACGGCTTGGGCGGCTTCGCCGGGGTCCATCTGTTGCCAGCCGGGGATGTCGAGCAGGCCGCGCGGCGAGGGGTAGTTCGGTCCGGTCGGCCCGCCGAAGAACGCCCGCGCCTGATAGTTCGGGTCCATCAACTCTGCGACGGTGCCCCATCCCGATTGGGGGCGCATCTGGAACAGGCCGAGGGAGTCGTGGTCGCCGCCGTTGCCGTCGTTCGGGTAGTTCGCCGACTCGGGGTAGGCGCCGGTGTTGGTGAGCATCCGCAGCGTGGACTCGGTGAGCGCGGCCATCAGCGCGATCTTGATTCCAGGCTTGCCCACGTCGGTGATCCCGTTGCCGACCGTGATGATCGTTGCCGCGTGCGTGAGTTGCTGACGATTCAGGGTGAAGGTCTCGCCGTTCGCGGTGGTCACGGTGAGCGAGTCCGGGATCGGGCCGAGGTTCACGCTCCCGGCAGGGGTGGCGCAGTAGGCGGCAGCGGGGTTCATCAGCACCCCGATCCCGAGGAGGGCTGCGGCGGGGGCGAAGAACAGCAGCGCCAGGGCTGCGATGGCGGCTTTGCGGAACACGACGACAAGCCCCTTCAACGCAGCGGGTTGTCGAGCTGCGAGAGCCGCAGCAGATGACACGTCGGATAGGTCGGTGCGCAGACGACGAACACGGTGAACGCGACCGGATGCTCGCTGGTGACCGGTTGCCCGTTCCAGACCCCGGCACGATGCCGGGTGCCCTCGATCGTGATGGCCGCCGTTCCACCCGCGAGCTGCCCCGGCTGGGCCTGCGCTACCGCCTCGGCCCAGGCATCGGGGACGTACGCGGCGTCGATGGTGAGGTACTGGCGGGTGGCGTACTGCCGCAGCTCGATCCAGGCGTCACGGGTGGGCAGGTACGCGGCCACGTCGGAGGCGAGCCCGGCTTGCTCGTCTCCGCTGGGGTCCCCGACCGCGAGGATCGCCGAGGCGTAGTCCAGCGGCCACAGCCCAGACGCCGTGTCCCACGCGAACAACGTGGACGCAACACCCTGAGCGAAGGTCTCAGGGTCGGCCGAACGCGGAACCACTGGAATCTGCGGCGGACGAGGCGTACTCGGTGCCACCGTCGGCGGTGCCGTCGTGACCGGGCCAGGCTCCGGGTCGGGGTCGGGGCTGGTGTTGCTGCGGGGGCCGGTGAGGAGTCCGTACACGCCGACGCCAGCGAGGAGCAGCAGGACGATGCCGGCGGCGATCAGGGCGACGAGTCGGCGGCGGTTCCGGGTGTCAGTGGGTGCAGGGCTCATGCCGAGCAGGTGCACACCCGACACCCACGCCAACGGTCAGAGCGCGCGAAGTCGGGGCCGCTCCGCCGCGCCTTCGCGGGCGGCTCGGAGGGCATCGGCGAACCGGACTGTGCCGTCGGTGGTGGTGAGGAAGTTCTCGAACTGCTCGTCGGTCAGTTCGGCGGCGAGGGTGTCGGTGTCGTAGTGGGTCCACCAGTTGGTCAGTTCGCCCCAGGTTTGGATGAACGCCCGGAGTGGGTAGCGGACGGGCTGGCCGTTGTCGGCGACGAGTGGCAGGGGTCGCGGTGGGGTGCGCTTGCCCTTCTTGATCGACTTCGCCTGGGCCACGGCTGCTTCGGCGCGGGCGTGAAGCTCGGCCTCGCGCCGCTCCCGCGCGGTGGTGTCGGCGTCGCGGATCGCTTGGTAGATCGGATGCACCGGGTCGCCGGCCTCGATCCGGCCCAATCCGGCGGCGGCCTCGGCGCGCAACGTCTCGGGCTGGGTGGGGTTGTTGGCGATGTCTTCGAGGTAGCCGACCTTCTCCAGCGTCGTGTGCGACGCAACGCCGGGAATCATCGCCGCCGCTTGCTCCCGTGCATCGCCGAGGGCGCTCGACGGTCCCGCAAATTTTGCGGGACCGTCGTTTCCCGGCTGGTTCTCGCTGCTGAACTGGGTGGCGGACTTCCGGCGGGCGGCGTCCTCGGCCATGACCTGCTTGATCTCGCGGTAGAGGCCGGCGGCTTCGAGCTGGGTGTAGGGCTTGTGGAGCATGTTGTCGTCCTGCTCGGCTAGGAGCTGCCCGAGCCGGTCGGACAGGCCACTGCGAACCCACACGTTGACGGTGCGCCAGCCGAGCTTCTTGATCGCGGCCAGGCGTCGTGCCCCGCACACGAGCACGCCGTCGATGGTGATCGTGAGAGGTTGCAGCAGGCCGTCGCGCCCGATAGAGGCCGCGAGGGCGTCGATGTCGCCGAGGTCGGCGCGGTGCCGGGTGCCGACGAGGATCGAATCGACGGTGCGGTCGAGCTGGATGCTGCCGATCTGTGGCTCGGTCACGACGCCTCACCGCCTCCACCGCTCGGCGCGGCCAGTGCGAGCGCGAGGATCAGATCGTCGTCGCGGAGCAGCAGGTCGAGGGTTTCGCCGAGCAGGAGCCGGAGCAGGATGCCGCGACCGCTGCTGGTGGCGACGTAGGCCGGGTGCGGGTTCCCGAGCAGCGCTTTCAGCAGCGCGGCCCAGGAGCGGCGCGGCAGGTCGAGCAGTGCCCGCGCGTGCCGATCGCGGCGCAGCGTCTCGTAGGCGGACTGGCGGGTGCCGGCCTTCATCAACGCCCCGCAGACGTGCTCGACGGCGGCCCTCGCAGTGTCGGCCGGCCATTCGAGCAGGCACAACATCGCGATAGCGTCCTCGGCCGCCGATCCGGCGGACATGCACGCCTGCGCCGACCCGAGACTGTCGCGCGGCTCTGGTTCGAGGTCGCTGGGACGAAGGTCGGTGGTGTGGAACGCGGGATGGTAGTCGGCCAGGGCGGTGTCGCGTTCGGAGAACCGTTCGGGGTCGTGGAACGCCGAGACGTGGGCGCGGCGGGCCTGGTGCACCGAGCAGAGCAGCCCTTGGGCGCGTTCCTCGTAGACGCAGGTGATCCGCACGGCGTGGGTGATGATCGCCCACGGATCGTTGGCCTCGCGGGTCGAGCGGTACTGCATCGCGTCGAACGCCGCCGTGACCGCTTCCCAGGTGTCGAGCTTGTGCTTCCTCGCCAGGGCGCGGTACTTGTCGGCGGCGAACTCCATCAGGTCGCGGGCCACCGGGTCGTGAACCCAGGCATCCTCTCCGCCCTCGGCGAGGCGATGGAGCAGGGCGCGCAGGCCCTCGCCGGTGGTGAAGTCCTCAGCGCCGAAGGCCGACGGCGCGGTCCTGGTGTTCCTGCTGGTGCGGGTTGGTGTGGTCATGGTGTCGGCACCTCCTGGCAGGCAGGTGCGCACTCGCTCCCACGAGTGCGTCCTGCATGCCGGTGCCGTCGCAGCCATGACCTGTCACCACCGTCAACTCATCGAGACCCCGGAGCGGGACACCTGCGACGAGGGCGTGGTGCTGCGCCCGAACGCCGAGATCGGCGGCAACCGCCGGGCGCGGTCGCCGAGACGCCGAACGCCAGCGCCGATCGGGGTGCGGGTTCGGCGTGCGAGCTCGGCCTGGAAGTCGAGACCGCGGCCGGCCGCATGCGCCGAGTGACGGGCGATCAGGTCGGTGGGGCGCACCCACTCGACACCGCGCCCGCGAACGAGCGCGTGCTGCTTGTCGTCGCGGGCAACCTGCGCGGCCCGCACCGCCTCCGGCGCGCTCGCGGCGTCGACGGACTCGGGGCGCTCCCGCGACTCATCGGGCACCAGCCGTGCCGGATCGGGCCTGGCCGGGTCGTTGTGCTGAGGGTTGTCGGTGGTGTTCATGGGGTCGTCTCCTCCCGCCCGTCGGCGGTGTTGCTGGTGTCAGTGAGGTGCGCGACGGCGAACCAGCGGCCCACGGTCGAGGGATGCACCCCGAGTTCGCGGGCGATCCGCTTGTTCGACCAGCCCGCCTCCCGCAGCGCCCACCCCAGCGCCCGCCGATCCGCCACACCGTCCTCGCGACGGGTGGGTTCTGTCTCGCCAGGCGGCAGCGCGGGCATCGAATCCGCAGTGTTCGTCGAGAACGAGTCGGCACCAACGGGCTCCGCATCCGGGTCGGTGGTGCGGGTGAGGATCACGGTCAGGTGCGTGATGGCCAGCAGCACGACGGGCGGCACTGCTGCGACCGAGGCCGCGAGCATCCTTGGCACGTCGGCGTCTGCGGCGACGACGGCGTGAATGGCGTTCGCTGTCACCGAGACGAGTGCTCCGCCGACCAGCAGCGCCCACGGGTACCACGCCGAGCGTTGCCCGGCGAGGGCGACGACGGCGACCGTGGCGACGACGATGATGCCGTCCACGATCAGCGGCCACGCCCACGCCTGCCCCGCACCGATCCCGGAGCGAGCGGCCAGATCGGCCAACGACGTGAACGACAGCCAGAACGCCCCGGCGGCGATGAACACCGTCCCCGCGACCGCCGTCATCGCGGCCCAGCGCCGCCCTTCCGATTCACGCGTCACAGCCCAGCCCTCCCCAAGGCTGCGGACGGTGGGCTCGCCGTGCGACCGGACCATCGACCCGCGCTCCGGGCCTGGCCGCCTGACGTGGCCTCGGGCGCGGGTCGGGTGGCTCGGTAGGCGGAGCGCACGGTCGTGGTGATCTCGCGATCGCCCAGACCCGCCGACTGTGCCGCAGCGCCCAAAGCATTGAGGGCGTCGGTGGGCGAGACGCCGTTCTCGGCGAGGCGGCAGGCGGCCCAGAACAGTCCCCGGTTCCGCTCGCCCTCACCCCGTCCGGCGACCCACGCCGCCAGCCGCTTCCCATCCACGACCATCGAAGTGCTCTCGGTGTGTGGTGGGGCGACGGGACGCGGGTCGAGGAAGTCCCGCAGACGGGCCGCGTCCACATGACCGACCGAGTGTGCGGCGATGTCGGCGACTTCGTAGCGCCGCATGTTCCCGTCGATGATTCGCCGGGATGGCGGGGCGATGATGTAGCCGCCGTCGCCACGGAAATCGACACCCGCAGTGGCTGCCTGCCACGACCGCTGCTCGCTGCCTGGTGTCGCTGGGAAGTACACGTGCGCGCCGCCGGTGGGTGTGCGCACGAGCAGACCCGCTCCATCGACGAGCCCTGCTTCGGTGGCCCGCTGGAAGGCCGCGCGGCCGTCGTGGGGGCCGTGGACATCGACATCGACGACGACAACACTCGATGCCGCTCCGGTCGGGATACCGATGTTCGCGTCCGGTGTGCGCGACCACCACGCGGCAACCTGTTCCGGGTCGCTGCTCGCGTCGAGGAACCCACGGCGGGTCAGCGGACGCTTCCCCTCGACGACGCACGGGAAGACAGGCACGCCAGCCGCCGCGAGGCTCCGCGCCGCGAACGTCAGGTTTGGTGAGCGATCCACGCGGATGAGCGCTGCCAGGACATCGAATGGCTGGGGCATCACAGCCCCCGCCCTGCCAGCTCGGGCACTGGCGCACCGCGCGGACGATCGGGCTCCACCGCAGGCGCTGCCGTGCGGGAGGTGCGCGGACTGGGGGTGTCGCGTTGGAGGCCGGGTGGGGTGCCGTCGCCGACCTGGGCCGTGTCGAGCTGGTCGAGGATCGCCAGCGCGGTCTTCCGCACTCGCTCGCCGGTGGCCTGCACCACCTGGACGGGCTCTTGGCCGTCCACGCGGGCGGCCCAGGTCGAGACGTACGGGATCGTGTACCCGGCGGTGTCCATGCCGTGCGCGGCACCGATCATCAGCGCGACGGACTCGGCTTCGACCTCGCGGATGCCGCGATGCTGCCGCGCGTCCTCGTCGTCGGGCTCGTGCATGACAACGTGCGCCAGCTCGTGCGCGAGGGTCTTGACCTGCGCGGCAGGGTCCATGTTCTCCCGCACCGCGACCGTGCGCGCCTCGTAGTCCGTAAGGCCGTTCGCGCCGGAGATCATCCCCTCGTGCGGCACCCGCAGCACCTCGAACCCCGCGCCGTGAATCTGCCCGGCCAGCCCCTCCCACAACCCCGAAGGTGCTTCGCCTTCCAACAGCGTCGGGGCGGGCGGCACCGGCAGCGGTTCGCCGTCGGTCTGGGAGGCATCCCACACGTAGGCCGGCCGCGCGCCGACCATCCGCGAGCGCACGACCTCGTTGACCTTGTGCTTCTCTCGCGGCCCCAAGCGACGCCAGGAGTTCGGATCGGCAGGATTGGCCGAGGCGAACCGGCCCGTCACGGGCGCGAAGATCATGTAGCCCGGCTGGCCCTTCATCACCTGCCGCCCGAGCCCCTGCCACTGCCGATACCCGGCAACCAGGGTCGGGAAGGGCTCGGGCACGCGGCCTGCCTCGAACGCGGCCTCGTGCTGCACCCAGATCAGCATCGTGTTGTTGAACGACCGCGACCGGAACCGCGCGGCAAAGGCGAGCGCCTGCCGCCAGTCGTCACCCGAGACCAGCGACTCGACCGCGCCAGTCAGCTTCTCGTGCAGCTCGTCGAGCTTCGCCTCTCGCGCCGCGCGGGCGTCCTCGTTCGATGCCATGCTCCGGCCTCCTCTTCGGCGGGCCGCGCCAAGGTTGCGCGCGGCGGTACACCTGGCAGGTAGGCGCGAACACCCGCGCCCAGACCGTGAGCTGGACATCGTTCACCTCCTTGAGGCAGCCCGAGCCGAGACCGGGACGCAGAATTGAGCATGCTCAAAATGTCCCGGAGTCCTGTTCTAACACCGACCGTTGAGCATGCGCAAGCCTTGATTTGTGCATGCTCAACGCGTACGGTTGAGCATGCACAACCACCCTCCGGGTGGATCACATGGATGCCTTGCCCGTCGCGAAGGGAAGGGGGTCACCGTCATGACCGAAGACGAGAGTCAGGCTGCGGCCGAAGACCTCGCCAAGCGTCTGCGGCTCCTGATGGACGTCGCCGTCGCTGAGTCCGGCACCGAGCCGACGTACTCGCAGATCGCCGACTTCCTCCATGAACGGGGCACCAACCTGTCGCGGTCGCGTTGGACGTACATGGTCAACGGTCACCGCTACGTCCAAGACCCCGCCGTGTTCGAGGGGCTGGCGGCGTTCTTCGACGTAGATGCCGCGTTCCTGATGGGTGAGGACGGTGCGGCCACTCCCGAGAAGGTGTCCGCTCAGCTCGATCTGGTTCGGTCCATGCGGGCCGCGAAGGTGAAGTCCTACGCGGCGCGCACCCTCGGCGACATCTCGCCGAAAGCCCTCCACGCCATCACCAAGTTCCTGGACGAGGAAATGACACACATGCCTGAGCACTGACCGGTACCACGCGACACGGAGCCGCCACCGGTCCTGCTCCCCACAGACAAGGGGCGAACCGTGAATATCGAACAGACCGTATCGGCGGCCGTCGCGGGCCTTCAGCTCGGCAACACCTTCACCTTCGACGACCTCCGCGACACCATCGAAGACCGACGGCACCGCCGGCTCCGCGTCGTCGAACTCGCAGACCTCGACGCCCGCGACGGCCTCTGCGCGGCCTTGATCTCCACCGACGCCGAAGACTTCGTGCTCCATGCCCGCAGCGATTCCGCGCTGCACCGTCAGCAGTTCGTGCTCCACGAGCTTGCCCACATGATCCTTGGCCACTGCGACGGCGACGACTGCGCCGTCGAGGAAGTCTTGCTGCCCAACATCCCGCCGTACACCCGCGCACGCCTGCTCGCGCGGCAAGACCTCGACAGCGAAACCGAGATCGCCGCCGAGTCCCTCGCGGACCGGCTCGCCGCCGGCATCCGAGGGGCGGTGTTCGCCGAATCGGCCTACTCGGAGGTCTTCGGATGATCCAGACGCTCGTCGCGACGCTCATGTGGGCGCTCGTGGCGAGCCTGCTCATTTTCCGCCGAAAACGTACCGACCGAAGCGTCACCTACGCCGCGATCACCATCGCCATCGCGATGACGCTGAACGTCGATGGCATCTACGCGATCATCGATCCGCTCATCGGCGGCACGAACATTGCGACGCTGATCGCGGACGCCCTGCTGATGACCGGGCTGTTCTTCCTCGGACGCGGCGTCATGAAGTCCGGCGAGTACCGGCCCCGGCTTGTCCGCGCCGCCGTGAGCGTACCCGTCCTGCTCGTCGCACTGCTCGCGATCACCGCATCGTTCCTGTTCATCGACCGCGGCACCACCACGACACGATTCATGAGCGACCTCGGCGCACAGCCAGCAGCAGCGATCTACTCGATCATCAACTTCAGCTACGGAGCACTCGTCATCGCGACGATGCTCGTCCTCGCCGCGCGGCAGTATCGGCACAGCACCGGCATCCAGCGCCTCCCCGCCGCACTGCTCAGCCTGGGATCAGCGTTCGGCGTCGCCCTCTGCCTCGCCGTGATCGTCATGGACCTCGCCCACGCCACCGGCCACCTCGACCTCATGCACGCCATCCAGGGTGTCTACGACCCGCTCTCCGTCCTCACCTTCCTGTTCCTCTGCGCCGGGTTCGCAGTCCAGCCCGCCGTCCGCCGCGGCCAGCACCACGCCCGGCAGAGGCACACCATCGCGTACACGGCGCAACTGGAACCGCTCTGGCACCGAGCGACACGTGCACGACCCGGACTCAGCCAGGCCGACCCCCTCGCCGCCAACAACGAAGACCCCGAAGGACACCTCCACCGCGTCATCGTCGAAATCCGTGACGCAATGATCGACCCCCGCATCGCCTTCGCCACCAGCACCGACGACCGCGACCTACTCGAACGCGCCGAGGGACACCTCGTCGGGAACGACACCGCCGTCGCCAGGCCGTTGCCCGTTCCGAACGTCGAGGAGCGGGAATCGTGATCGGCCGCATCGCCCTCGGCAGCGGGATCGCCACTGCAGCGGCTGCCGTGGCCGGGTGGGCCATCGCAAGGCGACTCACTGCACCCGTCGGCCCCCGAACGTTCGACCTGACCGTCCGCGGAGTCGAGCACGACGGCAACGGCGACCTGATCGTGCTCGACCGCACCGACCAGACCACCGCGCCCGGCATCTACAACCTCTGGTTCGAGCACGACCGCTGGGCACAGCTCTCCGCAGAGATCACCGATCACGGACCTACTCGCGTCGCCCGCAGGATCACAGGCACCACATCGGGCTTCACTCCGAAGGCCGGCGACCACGCCTCCTGGAGCGGCATCTACTACGCCACCCCAGCCGACGCCGGACTCCACGCCCGCGACATCACCCTCACCACTCCCGCAGGACCATGCCCGGACTGGCGCATCGACGGCGAACCTTCGACCTGGGCGATCCACATCCACGGCCTCGGCAGCACCCGCGCAGGCACCCTCCGCGGCGTCCTCGCCGCAACCGAGCTCGGCTACACTTCCCTCGTCGTCAACTACCGCAACACCGCAGAAGGGCCGCGCGTCGGCGCCGGCCGCTCAACCCTCGGTGACGCCGAGACCATCGACGTTGACGAGGCCATCGGATACGCCGTCCGACGCGGAGCTCAACGAGTCGTGCTCTTCGGCTGGTCAATGGGTGCCGCCATCGCCCTCCGGCTCGTCGACCACCCGCGACACCAGGGTCTGATCGCCGCGCTCGTGCTTGACTCGCCAGTCCTCAACTGGGCCGAAGTCATCAAGGCCAACAGCGCCCGCAGCGGACTACCCGCCGCAGCCGGGCACCTCGCGATCCCGTGGCTCACCCTCACCCCGCTGGCTCGCGCAGTCGGCTTGCCGGGCGGCATCCCGCTCCGCTCCTTCAACTGGACCGCACGAACTGCAGACCTCGCTACGCCGACCTTGATCCTCCACGGCACCCGAGACGACTCCGTACCGATCCGGCTCTCACAAGCACTCCGAGCCGCACGCCCCGACCTCATCGAGCTGCACACCTTCCACGCCGGCCACACGCTCTGCTGGAACTCCGACCCCGGCCGATGGCAGAGGACAGTGACCACCTGGCTCAAGGCTCGTGTCCCACGCTGATCGGCAGAACGCAGCGACCACCCTCCGCACCCACCTCGTTCGGCCACGCCCGGAGAAACCCAACTCAAGCCGTACCTCCGTCGGTATCATCGTGAGTGTTGGCCTGCCGGGGCCATTGAGCGAGGGAGGACCAACGTGGCTGAGCCGTGGCTGTCCGCAGACGACATCGCCGCCCACCTCGGGGTCACCAAAGACACCGTCTACACCTGGATCGCTGAGAAGGCCATGCCCGCCCACAAGGTCGGACGCCTCTGGAAGTTCCAAGCTAGCGAGATCGACGACTGGGTGCGTGCGGGCGCGGCGGCCAGCGACGACGAGACCGCTCAGCAGCCCACGCGAATGTCAGCGGTCGCTCCTACGATCGTGACAACGAGTACGGGAAGGGGAGCCGATGACGCTGAGTGAAGCCCAGCGGTTGGTGAAGTCCAAGCAGCGCGTTGCGGATCACGGCGAGGTGTTCACGCCGGGGTGGATGGTTGAGGACATGCTCGATCTCGTCAAGCACGAGTCCGAGCGGATCGACTCTCGCGTCCTTGAGCCCGCTTGTGGCTCGGGAAACTTCCTTGTCCCGGTCCTGGCCCGCAAGCTCGTCACCGTCCAGCTCCGTCACGGCAAGAGCGAGTTCGAGAAGCGCCACTACGCGCTGTTTGCGCTGATGTGCACGTACGGCATCGAACTCCTCGCAGACAACGCCGAAGAGTGCCGCGACAATCTCGCCGAGGTGTTCAACACGTTCCTGGGCATCAGCAGCGAGGACCAGTGGGCGCAAGCGGCGCGCGCGGTCCTAGCCGTGAACATCGTCCAGGGGGATGCCTTGACCATGACCGTGCCAAGCGGCCGGCCGATCACCTTTCCTGAGTGGGGCTACCTCGGCAAGGGGAAGTTCCAGAGGCGCGATTTCCGCTACGACGACCTCACCCAGCGCGCCTCCTACGAGGGGACCCTATTCGGCGAACTCGACGACGACGACCTGTTCGTGCCCGCGCAGACCTATCCGACGATGACCTTCAGCCAGATCGCCGAGGCCGCCGCGTGACCCTTGCACCTTTCACCCTCCGAGGGCACAACCCGGATGTCTTGACCTGCATCGCGAACCTGTCCAACGACGAAGTCTTCACCCCGCCAGAGTTCGCGAACCAGATGCTCGACACGCTCGCAGCCGCGTGGGCAGACGCCAACGACGGCGCAGACATCTGGGCCAACCCCGATGTTACGTTCCTCGATCCGTTCGCCAAGTCCGGGGTGTTCCTCCGCGAGATAGTGCGTCGGCTCACCGACGGGTTGATCTTGGCAATCCCTGACCTCGTCGAACGCGTCGATCACATCCTCACCCATCAGGTGTTCGGCATCGGGATCACCCAGCTCACTGCGCTGCTGGCTCGCCGGAGCGTCTACTGCTCGAAGTTCGCCAACGGCCCGCACTCGATTGCGAAGTCATTCACGACCGAGGACGGCAACATCTGGTTCGAACGCACTGAGCACACCTGGGGCGGCGGTAAGCGCGAGTTCCGCGTCGATCCCCTCACGAGTGAGGAAATCGCGGTCTACACCAACCGCAAGTGCCTCTACTGCGGGGCGGGCGAGGACGACTACGCCCGTGGTGACGACCTTGAGACTCACGCCTATGCCTTCATCCATACCGACGACATCAAAGCTCGCATCGCGGAGCTGTTCGGAGACAACATGCAGTTCGACGTCATCATCGGCAACCCGCCCTACCAGCTCAGCGACGGCGGCTACGGCACCTCCGCTGCGCCGATCTACCAGATGTTCGTAGAGAAGGCACTTGGGCTCGACCCACGCTTCGCCGTCTTTGTCACCCCCTCTCGCTGGTTTGCAGGCGGCAAGGGTCTCGATGAGTACCGCAAGAAGATGCTCTCCGATCACCGCATGCACGACATCGTCGACTACCCAAAGCTCTACGAGGCCTTCCCGGGCGTGAAGATCAGAGGTGGCGTCTCGTACTTCCTTTGGGACCGCGAGCATGACGGACCTTGCACCATCCAGACCATGTGGGACGGGCAGCCCGTTGGAGCGAAGGTGACTCGCTACCTCGATGCGTACGACGTTCTCGTCCGGCGCAACGAGGCCATTCCGATCCTCGAAAAGGTGCGAGCAAAGCAGGAGCCGACGCTTGACGCGCGGGTATCCAGCCAGAAGCCGTTCGGCCTTCGCACCTTCGTCCATGGCAAGGAGAGCGACCGCGGTCTGAAGACTCCGGTGAAACTGTATGGCTCGCGGCGAGTTTCGTGGATCGATCGGTCGGAGATACCGGTGAACGTTGCATGGATCGATGACTGGAAGGTGCTCACGACCCGCGTGCAGGGCACCAGCGCCGCGATCGAGACAAAGTTCCTCTCGAAACCGATTGTTGCTGGCCCCGATACTGCCTGCACGGAGAGTTACCTCGTCACGGGTCGATTTGACTCCGAGGAGGAGGCGAACCGCTACGCGCTCTATCTTCGAACTCGATTCGCGCGATTCCTGATCTCGCTAAGGAAGTCCACGCAAGACGCTCCACGACATGTCTTTGCCTTCGTCCCGGACGTTCCGCTTGACCGAGACTGGACTGATGCTCTCCTCTACGAGCGCTACGGATTGACCGACGACGAGATTGCGTTCATCGAGTCGCAGGTCGCTGCCCACGACGACACCCTCTTCGACGAGGACGGGGCCGACGATAGCGATGAGTAGGGACATCGACGAACTGCTTCCTGAGAAGCCGGAGGCTCGGCTGCGCATCTACGCGTGGTCGCCGAACGATCCACCGGCCGGATACGCGGGACTCCTCAAGGTGGGACAGACGACGAAGGCGGACGTGAACGCGCGCATCCGCGAGTCTCAGGGGCAGATGCAGCAGGTCTACACGCTGCATGTTGATGAACTCGCCGAACGAGGCGACGGGTCGGTGTTTCGCGATTCAGATGTGCGCCAACGGTTGATCGACAAGGGCTTCGAGAACCCGATCTTCGGTTCAGCGCGAGAGTGGATGCGCTGCACCCCGGACGATGTGCGCACGGCGATCACAGAGCTTCGCACCGGCGTGAAACTTAGCGGCACCCATCATGAGACGTTCCCGATGCGCCCGGAGCAGGCCAGCGCCGTGGATAAGGCCGAGGGCTACTACGAGTCCATCTGGGCTGAGGACTCCCAGGCGGTGCCGCGGTTCCTGTGGAACGCCAAGATGCGCTTCGGGAAGACCTTCGCGTCCTACCAACTTGCCAAACGGCTCGGCGCCAAACGCATCCTCGTGGTCACCTTCAAGCCTGCGGTGGAGGACGCCTGGCAGACCGACTTGGAGTCTCACGCCGACTTCGACGGCTGGCAGTACCTCTCCTCGGCCACCGGGGGTAGCCCAGACGACGCTGACAAGACTCGGCCGCTGGTCTACTTCGGGTCGTTCCAGGACTTGCTCGGACGCGACCGGAAGACGGGGCTCATCAAGGCGAAGAACGAGTGGGTCCACACAACGAACTGGGACCTCGTCATCTTCGATGAGTACCACTTCGGTGCCTGGCGAGAGTCCGCCAAGGAGTTGTTCGAGGGCGAGGACGAGAAGGTCAAGCAGAAGGAGTTGGCCGCCGAGTACAACGACGGTCTCGTGGCCTTCGACGAGGAGCTTGACGAGCTCGGCAACGACGAGGACGACTTCCTGCCGATCACCACCCGCGCCTACCTGTACCTGTCGGGCACGCCGTTCAAGGCGCTGGCGACTGGTGAGTTCATCGAGGAGCAAATCTTCAACTGGACCTATACCGACGAGCAGCGGGCCAAGGCCGAGTACACCGTCGCGTATCCGGACGCGTGGAACCCGTACGGGGCACTCCCGGAGATGCGCCTGTTCACCTACCAGATGCCCGACGAGCTCATCGCCGTCGCGAACCAGGGAGAGTTCGATGAGTTCGACCTCAATGAGTTCTTCGAGGCAAAGGGCATCGGCGCGGACGCCGAGTTCACGCACAAGACCGACGTGCAGAAGTGGCTCGACCTCATCCGCGGCGCTCACCTGCCCACGCAGGTCGACGCCATGCGAATGGGCACCCGCCCGCCCTTCCCATACTCCGATGTGCGGCTCCTGCCGTACCTGCAGCACTCGTTCTGGTTCCTACCGAATGTGGCTGCCTGTGAGGCGATGGCGAACCTGCTCGCGGAGAAGCAGAACGTGTTCTGGCACGACTACAAGGTCCTCGTCGTCGCGGGTGCCAGCGCGGGCATCGGGCTGGATGCCCTCCCGCCAGTGCGGGCGGCGATCGGCGACGGCCACGACACGAAGACGATCACGCTGTCGTGCGGCAAACTCACCACGGGGGTCACCGTCAAGCAGTGGTCCTCGATCCTGATGCTGCGCAACCTCAACTCGCCCGAGACCTACTTCCAGGCAGCGTTCCGCGTGCAGTCACCGTGGTCGATCAAGAATCCGGACGGCGACAACCCGAGCGCCGAAGCCGTGCTCAAGCCGGTGTGCTTCGTGTTCGACTTCGCACCGACCCGCGCACTGCGCCAGATCGCCGACTATGGGGCCGGTCTCTCGCCGGAGACGCCGAACCCCGAGCAAGCCGTCGAGGAGCTCGTGAAGTTCTTGCCCGTGTTGGCCTACGACGGGTCGAACATGACCCAGGTCGATGCTGGCGGCATCCTCGACATCGCCATGTCGGGTACCTCCGCGACCCTCCTGGCCCGCAAGTGGGAGTCCGCGATCCTCGTCAACGTCGACAACGACACCCTGCGCAAGATCATGAACAACCCTGACGCCCTCGACGCCGTCATGAACATCGAAGGCTTCCGCGCGCTCGGCAACGACATCTTCGAGACCGTCGTGAACAAGAGCGACGCCGTGAAGAAGGCGAAGAAGGAGAAGGGCGAAGACATCACTCCGGCGGAGAAGAAGGAACTCACGGCGGAGGAGAAGGAGTACAAGTCCAAGCGGAAGCAGATTCAGGAGAAGCTGGTCAAGTTCGCCACCCGCATCCCGGCGTTCATGTACCTGACCGACTTCCGCGAGAACACCCTCCAAGATGTCATCACCAAACTCGAACCAGGCCTGTTCCGCACCGTCACCGGACTGACCGTCGAGGACTTTCACCTCCTCGTGAACCTCGGCGTCTTCAACGCCACCCACATGAACCAGGCCGTCTTCGCCTTCCGTCGCTACGAGGACTCCTCCCTGTCCTACACCGGCATCGAGTCCCACAAGGGCCTACGTCGCTACGGCCTCTACGACACCGTGGTCGCCGTCGATGACGACGCCATCGCCTGACCACCTGCCTGCCTGCCCGAGAGAATCCCGCATGTCCTTCCAGACCCCGCGCAGCATCGAGGAGATGCTGACCGCTATCCAAGCGTGAGTACCTGATGCCGGCGATCCAGCGCGAGTTCGTGTGGGGTGCCGACCAGATCACCAAGCTCGTCGATAGCCTCATGCGTGGCTACCCCGTCGGGTCGTTCCTGCTCTGGGACGTCAAGCCTGAAACCGCGCAGTCGTACACGTTCTACGAGTTCTTGACGAACTACCACGAGCGCGACAACCCCTACGCGGACAAGGCGACTGTGCCTCGGGTGCCGGCGCCACTGCGGTGCTCGACGGGCAGCGGGCGATCAACATGATCGTGTCTGGCGAGATCGATCATGTCTACGATTCCACCAGCCAGCGACTCATTACTGCGCGACGGATGAGCACCGAGGTAGCACATGGCTAGCGCGAAGGGCCGCGGAGTCACCGTCCTGGACGTATTTGAAGACGCTTTGGGGGCTACACCGGCGGCGGTTGTTTCCCGTGGTCGTGCCCTGACTGCCGCCGACCTCGCTCTGGTCATGGGCGCACGTCATGCAGCCGAGGAGAGCCCGACGTACTCCGCCCGCTCGACAGAGATATGGCCACTGCTGAGCCACCATACGTATAACAACCGCTCGCTTTTCGGCGGACGCGGCGAGGAACTTGTTCCACGCGCGCTAACCCTGCTTCTGGTACACGATGGGCTCGTTGTCGCTGACCCGCTGGAGACGGTCAGCCAGGTGCTGCGGGGGCGTTCTGAGTCCGAGGCCGTTCAGTTGCTGAACCAAGCGGTCGGCGAGTTGGCCCAAGTCGAGCCGCTGATCGCAGCAGGTCTGCTGCGTCTTACGTCGCTGCGTCCAGCACTGCATGAGGCCAACCGAGTTGCGGTTCTCGGCGCTATGGGACTGGACGCTGACCTGCGGGTGTTTACCGACTTTCTCGAAGCGGCGGGTGTAGTTCCAGAGATTCCTGGATTGCTGGAGAAGGAGTACGCCCCACAGGTCCGGCAGTTGTTCCAGTCATTCGGTATCACGCTCTCACCACCCGCGAGCATCGAGAGCGCGGAGGAGCGCGTACGTGAACTTGCTGCGGCAGTGATCGAAGTCTCTTGGCAGTTCTCAGTTGCTGCCCTCGATTCGTCATGTGACCTCGCATTCAGAGGTCCGGTCGAGCGTCACCTCGCGCAGGCTCTGGTGGCCCAGGGGACGACAGGCGATCTAGGGGCAGGGAGACACCTCGCGGCTTTGGACCTCGGACGGGTTCCCAACATCGAGACTTCTCGTCTAACGCTGAGTGACGCTATCGCCATGCGTCGTGAGGATTCCTTCGAAGCGTTCCGGCACGCCGTGCGGGTCGGCCTCGATCAACTCGAACTCGCCCATCAAACCGGAGTTGCGGAGCACGCCAGTAGGGCGGCTTTCGAGGAGGCTATGCGGCAGGAATCTCGGTTGCTGCGGGAGACTGCAAAGCGGTCTACTTTCAGGGATCGAGTAGTGGACGCCTCGTTCCCGGCAGCACTCGGCGTCGTCAGCGAGTTGCTCCTTGCGCCTCACGGGACCGCGTATGCGGCCGGGGCCGCAGGAGGGACGGCACTGGCGACCGTGCTCTGGCAGTGGTTGGTCGGACGCGGCGGTGGACAAACAGTCAGCCAGCGTTACCTCTCGATGCTGGGCAATGCGTGAGCTTGTTCCATACGGACGAGTGCGGCACGGTGCCGAAGGGTCCGCGCAGCAGGTTGAGCGCTGTCCTTGCCTGGAGCGGAAGCACTCCGTTGCCGAGCGCGGTGATCTGCTGGTTCTGGGTCAGCTCTTCGATGTCGGTGACCCAACCGGTAGGCAGGCCCATGAGCCACTCCACGAACGCGGGTGCTGGGCGGGGGCCGTCGGCGTCGTTCAGAAGTGCTGGCGCCGGCGCGGGGCGTCCGGTGATGTGTTCCCAGCGGGCGATGGCATCGGCGTAGCGTCCCCAGCGGTGAACAGTCCGTCGATCAGGGACCACAGCGCCTCCGACTCGGCTCTCCTGTTCGGCGAGCCAGCCGGCCCGTGGAGAGCGAAGTCGATGATCTGGTGCGAAAGCGCGATCGTCCCGCGCCTCGCTCGCACCTGGTCGAGGGTTTCCCCGCCTCGCGACGAGTCCGTCGCCAGAGGGGTGCGGAACAGTGCGCCGGGCGAGGGCGAAGACGCGGAAGCGTTGGTGAGGAGCGCCGACAAGGGAAGCCGGTAGGCCGATCCATCGCGCATCCAGCCGCAGGTCGGCCAGATCGCCGAGAACGGCGCCGAGAGCCCGTAGAGGTCGAGCTGCGTTGTCTCCCAGGTGCCACGGGTCGGGTTCCATGCCGCGAAGGGTTGCGCCGTCGGGGGTTGCATCGCCTGGGTTGCGTCGTTCATGGTTGTCTCCTTCTGCGGGTGGCCGCGCGGCGGGTGAGGACAGCAGCCCGCGGACGTTCTCGATGACGACCCATTCGGGCTGGAGCGCGTCGATGGCTGCGGCCATGTGCGCCCACAGACCCGAGCGCGTACCGGGAGCAAGGCCGACGCGCTTGCCAACGGTGGAAACGTCCTGGCACGGGAACCCGCCGATGAGGATGTCCACGGGCTCGACCTGACTCCAGTCGATCGTCGTGATGTCACCGAGGTTCGGTGCACCTGGCCAGTGGCGAGAGAAGACGCGGGCGACGAGCTCGTTGAGCTCGGAGAACCACACGGTCGTGGCGTTGAATACGTGCTCGACGGCGAGGTCGAGGCCACCGTAGCCGCTGAACAGCGACCCGATCCTGAGTCGCGATTCGCCGCTGGCGTCGAGGTCGTGCATGAAGTCCGCTCCGGTGACGGTCGTCCCCGGCATCCGCGCCTCATCGTGAACTGATGCCGAGCTGGTCACCTGTCAGGTGCACGACTCCGACACGCGCCCGCCGCTCAACCGAGCCCCCGCTTGTCGCCGCCCGATGCCTCCATCTCCGGCCTCAGCTCCGATCGCCGTCTGAGGTCACACGCCTCTTGCAGGTCGAGGGTGAGCCGGGCATTACCGCTTCAGAAGTCACCGGGTGCGGGTGCTCACCTGCTCGCCAGGAGCGGAGGTGAGCATGACGGTTTCGATGCGTGTGATGTCGGCCGGTGATGGCTACAAGTACCTGCTCAAGACGGTCGTGGCCGCCGACGGAAACAGGCCGCTCTCGACGCCGCTCACTCGCTACTACATGGAAGAAGGCACCCCGCCCGGCCGCTGGCTCGGCGCGGGTGTAGCAGCCCTCGGCAAGGGCGAGATTCAGGTCGGCGACCGAGTATCAGAACACCAGCTCCAGCTCCTGATGGGCACGGGCTGTGATCCGATCACTGGCGACAAGCTCGGCCTGGGCTTCCCGGCATACAAGAGCCAGGAAGAGCGGATCGAGGCACAGATCGCCGCTCTCGACCAGACGCTGACACCTGGGGCCAAGGGCGAGGCGGTCGCGCAGATCGTTGCCGAGGAAACTGCCCGCAGCACACGGCGTGCGGTGGCGGGCTTCGACTTCACCTTCTCCATCCCGAAGTCCGCATCGGTGCTGTGGGCAGTCGCCGACGCCGGGGTCCAAGCACTCATCGCAGAAGCGCATCATCGCGCGGTTGCGGAGGTGGTTGCGTTCATGGAACGCGAGGTTGCAGCCACCCGCACGGGCGCAACCGCCGAGGACGGCGCGGTCGCGCAGGTCGATGTCACCGGGCTCACCGCGACCGCGTTCGATCACTTCGACTCCCGCGCCGGCGACCCTCACCTCCACACGCACGTGGTCATCAGCAACAAGGCCAAGACCGTCCTCGACGGGAAGTGGCGCTCGCTCGACGGCCGGCCCATGCACGCCGCCGTCGTCGCCCTCTCCGAGCTACACGAAGCCGTGTTCGCCGACCACATGACGCGCACTTTCGGCGTCTCCTGGGAGGCCCGAGAGATGGGCCGCGACCACAACCCTGCATGGGCGATCACGGGGGTGCCTGAGGAACTGATCGCCGAGTTCTCGACCCGCGCCCGTCACATCGACGCCGAGACCGACCGCCTCATCGCCGAATACGTCGCAGCGCACGGACGACGCCCGGCACCGGCAGCCATCATGAAACTCCGAGCCCAGGCGACCCTTGCAACGCGGCCTGAGAAGCAGGTCCGATCCCTGGCTGATCTCACTGCGGAGTGGCGGGACCGCGCCGCGAAGACCCTGGGGCGGGACGCGACGACGTGGGCACGCGAAGTCACCGACAACAACAAGCCGCTCCTGCTGCGCGCCGACGACGTGCCGCTCGACGTGATCGGTGAGTTGGGACGTTCGGTCGTCGAGGTGGTCGGTGAGAAGCGCTCGACCTGGCGACTGTGGAATCTCATGGCCGAGGCATCCCGGCAGACGATGGGCTGGCGATTCGCCACCATGCAGGACCGGGAAGCCATCGTCGCGATGGTCGCCGATGCCGCCGAGCTCGTCTCGCTCCGCCTGACGCCGCCCGAGCTCGCCACCTCCCCGGTCGTGTTCCGTCGCCCCGACGGTAGCTCGGTGTTCCGACCGAAAAGCTCGACGGTGTTCACCTCCGAGGCCCAGCTCGCGGCCGAGGACAGACTCCTCGAACGAGCCGCCAACCTCGGCGGGCCGACGGTGCCGCTGGCAACCGTTGAGAAGGTCACGCGCAGCCCCGACGCGGATGGCCGGATGCTCGGCGACGACCAAGCCGACGCCTTGACCCGCATCGCGGTGTCAGGACGGATTCTCGACGTACTCGTCGGTCCTGCCGGGGCAGGCAAGACAACAGCCATGAACTCGCTCCGCCGCGCATGGGAACACGAGCACGGCCCCGGCTCCGTCATCGGGCTCGCGCCGTCAGCGGTCGCCGCCCAAGTCCTCGCCGACGATCTCGGGATCGAGACCGAGAACACCGCGAAGTGGTGGCAGAACCACCTCATCCACGGCACCACCTTCGAGGCGGGACAGCTCGTCATAATCGACGAAGCCTCCCTGGCCGGCACCCTGTCACTGGACCGCATCACCCACCTCGCCCAGGTAGCGGGCGCGAAGGTGCTGCTGGTCGGCGACTACGCGCAACTGCAATCCGTAGACGCCGGCGGCGCTTTCGCGATGATCGCCAGAGACCGGGCCGACACACCCGAACTGGTCGACGTTCACCGCTTCACCCACACCTGGGAGAAGACCGCCTCACTCGAGCTACGCCACGGACGCACCCACGCCATCGACACCTACCTCACCCACCAGCGCATCACCGACGGCGACGCCGAGGCCATGACCGATGCCGCCTACAACGCCTGGCGCGCCGACCGCAACGCGGGACTCGTCTCGGTGCTGATCGCCGAAACCCACGAAGACGTGACCGCGCTGAACAGTCGCGCCCGCGCCGACCTGATCCTCAACAAGACGCTGACCCCAGACCGCGAGGTCGAACTGCGGGACGGCACCGCCGCTGGCATAGGCGACACCATCATCACGCGGCTCAACAACCGGAACCTGCGCACCCTTGCCGGGCGGGACTGGGTGCGCAACGGCGACATCTGGACCGTCACTGCCGTCGGCGACGACGGAACCATGACTATCGCGCGCGACTACGGGACTGGCACCATTGTTCGTGACGACGGAACCATCAGGGCTCGCAGGCGTGGGCGCAGCTTCGGCGGCAGCATCGTCCTCCCAGCAGCGTACGTGTCCGAGCATGTCGATCTCGGCTACGCAGTCACCGCCTACCGTGCCCAAGGCGTCACGACCGACACTGCGCACGTGCTGGTCGAACCGACCTCGACGAGGGAGACCTTCTACGTCGCGATGACCCGAGGGCGGCGCTCGAACCACGCCTACGTGACGCTCGACCGCGCTGACGACCACGCGCAACCACACCCCGGCGACGACCCGCATGCCACCGCGCGAAGCGTGCTCTACGGAGTTCTGCAGCACAGCGGAGCCGAACTCTCGGCGCACGAGACCCTCGTCGCCGAGCACGAGCTGTGGGGCTCGATCGCCCAGCTCGCCGCCGAGTACGAGACCATCGCTGCCGCAGCCCAACGCGACCGGTGGGCCACCCTCGTGCGCGGCTCCGGGCTCACCGAGGAACAAGCAGAGAGCGCCATCGAGTCCGAGGCGTTCGGCCCGCTCGCGGCTGAGCTCCGCCGTGCCGAAGCCAACCATCACGATGTCGATTCGCTCCTCCCGCGCCTCGTCGCGGCGCGCGGGTTCGGTGACGCGGACGACATCGCGGCCGTCCTCCATTACCGGGTCGAGCGGGCCACCGCCCGCCCCGCCGGCTCCGGCAGGACCCGCAAGCCAGCGCGACTCATCGCCGGCCTCATCCCACAGGCGCACGGAGTCATCGACGTCGAGATGCGAGCAGCTCTCGACGACCGAGAGGCCCTGATCGAGGCACGCGCCGACGCCGTACTCGAAGCCGCGCTCACCGAGAGCGCGCCGTGGACGAACGCTCTTGGAACGCAGCCCAACGACCGACGACGAGCCGCCACTTGGCGCAAGTCAGCGCGCGTGGTTGCCGCCTACCGCGACCGCTACTGCGTCACCGACGAAGCAGCCCTCGGTGGTCCACCCGAGTCGGCCGCCCAGAAGATCGACGCCGCCCGGGCACGAGCCGCCACATACCGGGCACTGGGCGCGAGTTGTGGCGCTGACGCAGCGCCGACGACCCGTGCGCGCCACCAGAACGTCGCAGCCCCGACCTTATGAGACTCGGTGGGTCCGGGCCGCCGACGAAGCGTCAGGCGGCTAGGATTGATCCGACGGACGATCCGGGAGGACGATCAACACCCACCAACGGAGGAGGCTCGATGGGCGCAGAAGAACAGTTTGAGTCTGCCCTCGTCGAACCCGACAAGAACCTCTTCATCCAGATGCTCACGCGTGATGTCGAGTTGGTTCCCGCGATTCTGGACCTTTGGGATAACTCCGTGGACGGAGCCCTCCGTTACGTTGAACGCGACGACGACGGCAACTTCGTGGATAAGAGTTTAGACGGGTTCCACATTGAGATCGCGGTCAACAATGACTCTTTTAGCATCGTTGACAACTGCGGTGGAATCCCGCTTGTCACCGCCCGAGACTACGCCTTCCGGCTTGGTCGTAGCCAGGACGCACCTTCCGTGGACGGTGCAGTGGGAAGCTTCGGCGTCGGAATGAAGCGGACCCTTTTCAAGATGGGCGACAACTTTCGGGTTGAATCGAACTCGCTCCATGGTTCGTTTGCGCTGGAAGTAGACGTTCCCCATTGGGCGGCACTCCATGAGGATGTCTGGGCGTTCCCGTTCGAGAGGGCCGATCCGGACTCATCTGTCGCTGACCCCCGGTCGGCGTCAACGGTTATCAAGGTGTGGAACCCTTCGGCCACAGTGTCTTCGCAGTTTACAGATGACATGTTCATAGCTCGTCTTCGGCGGGAACTGGAGATTCGGCGCCCGGAAGCGTTCGACTTAGGCATTGTCACAAAGCTCAACGGCGAGGAACTTTCGGCCAAGCATGCGTTACTGAAGAGTAGTTCCGACTTTAGGCCATTGGTGCGGCGCTTCAAGACGCCCGAAGATGTGCGGGTAGAGATACACGCTGGCCTGGTCGGAGGAGCGAAGGACGCGAATCTCACCCCTGATGATGACGGCGATGCGGACAAGTTTGTTGGGCATGACGACGCCGGGTGGTATGTGCTAGCCAACGGACGCGTGCTTCTTGCGGCGGATCGAACGCGGTTGACCGGGTGGGGTGACGACACGGCTCGTTACCATCCGCAGTTCCGGAACTTCCGGGGGTATGTGGATATTCGCTCCAATGATGCTCGGAACCTGCCCTGGAACACCTCCAAGACCGGCGTCGATGAGAGTTCGCAGGTCTGGAAGCTCGTGTATGGCGCGATGCGTACCGCGTTGGCGGAAGTGCAAGCTCTTGCCTCGCGGTTGAAAGAAGACCGTCGCGCATACTTGGACACCGAGGTCAAGTCGACCTTGATGCAGGCGTATGAGGAGGCCCGCGAACGACCTGTCGAAGAAATCTCTCCCAAGCAAGAGTCCGCTCTCAGCTACCCGAAGCAAGAGGCACAGAAGAAGCGTCAGAAGACCGTTCGGTTTTCCGTGGAGCCAGAGAAGTTCGATCGTGTCGCAGAGTCACTCGGGACTGATAGTCCGCAGCAGTTGGGGCGCGCCTTGTTCGACTACTACTGGCGTCTCGAAGTTGAGGGCTGATGGCAGGGCCGAATTACGTTGCGGCACCGCTGAAGGCCATCACCCGCGAGATGATTGTCGAGATCGCTCGCAGGGCAGTCGCCTATGGCCCGCTCAAGGAGGCAACATACGTCGGCCTTGGCGCTCTGGAGTTCGTCGATTTTCGCCTCGCATACGAGCGCCTGGGCATCGAGACGCTGATCTCGATCGAGGAGAACCATCCGCTTGAGCGCCTTGAGTTCAACCGACCGTATGACGGCATTCGAATCTTGCAGGGCACAACAAACAACAAGTTGCCCGAGATTGAAGAACTGAAGTCGTCGCGGTGCGTTATCTGGCTTGACTATACTTCACGCCTGAGGCAGTCGGAACAACGCGATCTCGCTTACCTGGCCAGCGTTCTGGCGCCCGGCTCTGCGTTGTTCGTGTGCTTGAACCGCGTGGCCTCGGAACGTGATCTCGACGTGGTCAGGAGCGAATTCGGTGACTATTTCGATGAGTCACTCCCCAAGACCTCTTACATCGGGCCCAACCTCGCAGACCGACAGCGAGAAGTCGCCGAGCGTGTCGTGCGCAAGCATCTGGCGACAAGGGTCGATCCCGCCAGTGTGGAGCTGGTGATCGATGTTCGATACGCGGACAGCGCGAAGATGCAGGTTCTCGGCTGGGTGTTTGGTCCTGTCGGTGCGGATGTGTCGGTCGACTGTAGGCTTGCTGAGCTCGACTTCACCACCATCGCACGCGAGGGAGCCCCACTAGACCTAGCCTGGCCGAGCCTCACGCTCCCGGAGTGGAATGCGCTGAGTAAGCAACTGCCTGCCACCTCGGACTCCATGGTCCCTCCCCACAAGTGGGTCGGAGAGGAACATATCCAGCGGTTCCTTACGCTCCACCGGTGGGGGCGACCGATTGCGGCGGCGAACGCATGACCCGGATGTCAGTGGTGGGTGCGATGGTGTCACCACACAGATGTCGCGCACGGATACCCGTCGGCGACGCGGACGTGCGTCAGCGGAGGAGGCGAGCCCATGTCTAGCAGTTCTGCGTTCGCCTCGGTCAATCCTGTCCGTAGGACTCGGCCGGTTGCCGTGGACCTGTTCTCGGGCGCGGGTGGAATGTCACTCGGGTTCGAACAAGCGGGTTACGACGTTGTGGCCGCCGTCGAGTACGACCCGGTTCATGCGGCCACGCACGCCTTCAACTTCCCGCAGTGCGAGGTGCTCTGCCGCGACGCCTCATTGGTTTCAGCCGAGGATGTGCTTGCAGCGGCTGAGCGCGGGTACAAGCGACTTCACCCCGGCAAGGTCTGGCCGGGGCGTCTCGACGCTCTGATCGGTGGACCACCCTGCCAGGGATTCTCCACAGGCGGCAAGCGCGAGCAGGACGACGAACGAAACGATCTGCTCCTCCACTTCGTCCGTCTAGTCGAGGAGCTGAAGCCTCGGACCTTCTGTCTAGAAAACGTCGCCGGGCTGTTGGAGGACAAGTTCTCGGACATCCGGGAGAGCGCGTTTCGCAGGCTCCGTGAAGCGGGATACGCACTCTCCGGAACCGATAAGCCGGTCAACAGCCTCAACTTCGGCGTACCACAGTCGCGCCGTCGTGTGATCGTGCTGGGCGCACTCGGCGATGTGGCACCGAGCCGCCCCCAACAGGTGGAGGGCACGGTTTCGGTTGAAGAGGCGTTCGAGGGGTTGCCCTCGCCGTTCGGCTATGACGTGCTGCTGGAGTCCGATGAGGTGACGCTCCGGAGCGAGGACATCGAGGCGCGTACTGCTACCAAGAACATCTACGCACGTACCCTCGCTGGCCTCACTGGATCGCCGGGTGACAAGTCGCGGCCACGCCTCTGGGAGCCAACTGCCTTGACGGGATCACGACTCACGACGCACGCTGAGCAGACGATCATGCGGTTCGCCGCGACGGACGCAGGAACAGTGGAACCGAAGAGTCGATTGTATCGACTCCCGTTGAAGGGACCGTCACGTACGCTGCGAGCCGGTACAGGCTCCGAGAGAGGCTCCCACACATCCCCTCGCCCGATCCACCCCACCGAGGATCGGGTCATCACGGTGCGCGAAGCGGCACGGCTGCACGGATACCCCGACTGGTTCCGCTTCCACACCACGAACTGGCACGGGCACCGCCAGGTTGGGAACAGCGTGCCACCTCCGCTTGCTCGTGCGGCAGGGCTCGCATTGATGGCGTCCCTCGGCCACTCTCCGGTGCTGCTTCGCGCGACAGTCTCGCTCGGTGACAGCTCCCTGCTCAGCCTGTCGAGGACCGAAGCCCAGTCCGTCTTCGATGCGACTGCCGACGAGATTCCAGCCGCGAGAACTCGGAAACCCGCTAGCCAGGACGATGGGGTTCAGACGCTTCCTGATGCGCGGACGGGTTAGTTGACGGCGCACTGTCAGCTCGGGGTAGGTGCGCCAAGATCGAGTCCACGACCTCCTCCGGAGGAACGTGACTCCAGTACCGCAGCACGATCCATCCCGCACTGCGCAGCTTCATCGTGGTGTCTTCGTCCCGCGTGGCATTTGCCTTGATCTTGGGAAGCCAGTACTCCTCGTTGGTTCTGGAGGCTACATAGTGTTCAGGGCACCCGTGCCAATAGCAGCCATCGATGAACACCGCGATGCGATGGCGCGTGAATACGATGTCGGCGGTCCGCCGTAGCGAGGCGACGGGGCGTAGGTTCACACGGAAGCGTCGACCTCGCGCGTGCAGAAGCCGTCGTACGGAGAGTTCGGGAGCCGTGTCCCGCGACCGGTTACCCCGCATGACGTTTGCCACGCGCTGGCTACTGGCGATCGGCTCCGCTCCCATGCCTTCGAGGCTACCCGTACCCCGAGGTTCTGCAGCCGTCAGCCGGGTTCGTTCCACCACGCCTCGCAAGCGAGATACTCACGGATGACGAGCCGCACCGAGAAGCCGTCGGCGTAGATCGTTGACGCATACCGGTAGCGCCCGGGCTGTACGTCCTCCCACCCACTCGTCCCAGCGGTGAGCGCGGCTCGTGTCAGCGCCCTGGACCCCACTTCGGGAAGCAGGCGAGTTCCCGAACCACCACTCTCGAACCGAATGCGCTCATCTTCTGACATGCTCACCAGCGGTGTGATCGAGATCGAATCGGGCGCCGGGTAGTGCCGCTGGTGCTCAAACGCGGCGTGGCCGCGGGCGAGCTTCACAACAACATGACTTACCCGCTCGCTTTCCATCTCCCACGCGGTCCCGCCGTCGAAGCTCCTCCTAGCGCTGGCCAGACGCTCTCTCAGCGTGGCCGAATCTTGGAGCATTCGAGCTACCCGCTCGCGCTCGAAGAACTCCGGCTCGACTCCGCCACATACGACGCACTCAAGAAGGCAGGCAAGGTACTGCTCGTCCAGTGAGAACCCGTTGTTGCACCTGCGACAACACTCGACGACCGGAAGGTTCGGCGGGAATGGTCGATCCAGGAAGGCGCGGGACGGAACATGGTCACGTGTGCGCTGCCTGGACACTGCCTCGTCGAGACTCCCCGCCGGGCCTTCCGCGCGAAGGCGGTCCAGGTCGATGGCATCAACAAGCAGACAATCGCAATAGACACACCCAGTATCGACGAGGCGCTCGTCGATGTGGATGTGGTTCGGGTCCATGACGCGAGCCTATTCGCGCGTCTGCAATCCTTCACGGAAGCTCTTCGGGAACGCCGCAATCGCCGTGTTGGGCGATGCGTCAGCGCTGCGTTGGGGCTACATCCCGCGCCGGGCCTGATAACCGACGGGGCCGGATGGGACTCGGGGTGTGGGCGAGTGCTTCAAGGGTTCGTTGCGCGGTCTCGTGTGGTCTGGTTGGTGGAGCAGCTCGATCTCGTCGGCATGGGCAACGACGCGGGCGACCCCCTCGGAGATGAGCTGATGCGGGCCGATACTTGTCGCGCTGGTCACCGGACCAGGAACAGCACCGACGGCGCGGCCGAGCTCGTGCGCGCGCCGGGCGACGGTCATTGATCCAGAGCGAACGCTGGCCTCAACCACGACCGTCGCTGCGGAGAATGCGGCCATCAGCCGTGCCCGAGCGAGGAAGCGGTGGCGTGTCGGTACTGCGCCCGGTGGAACCTCGCTGACCAGGAGGCCGAGGTCGGCCACTCGTTCAAGTAGCTCGCGGTGACCCATCGGGTAGGGGCGATCAACGCCGTTCGCCATGACCGCGATCGTGTCGCCGCCTGACGCGAGGGCCGCTCGATGGGCCGCTCCTTCGATGCCGTACGCACCGCCGGCCACGATGACCCGTTCAGCGTTGGCGAGGTCGGAGGCAAGCTGCCCGGCTACATGGTCGCCGTAGGAGGTCGAAGCCCTCGCTCCGGTGATCGTGACCAAGTCGCTGAGTGGTCGCGCGAGGAACGATGTCGCGCCGCGGGTCCACAGGACGTACGGTCGCCGGTCGCCAAGATCGTCGAGTGCAGAGGGCCACTCCTTATCGCCGGGGATCAGCGTGCCGACACCGGCGCGCTCGGCTGCGACGATGTTCTGCTCAAGTGTCCAAGCGTCTGAGCGCTTGAACTGGGCACGCCACACCTGAGCGTCAACGGCGCTGACGCCCGGCATCGCCTCATCACTCTCGGCGAGCCGAAGCAGCTCAACCACGCCCAGTTCGCCAAGGAGGCGACCTGTCACGGCGTCGTCTGGTTCGACGATCATCGACAGCAGCATCCGTGCTGTGCGCTCGTCCTGGACTGCCTGGCTCAGGTTCGTCATCGTCGGGTCCTCTCGCTCCTACAGAGAGGTGCGCGCGGCGATGCGGGAGCCTGGAGGGTTCCGTGAACGCCGACCCGGGCGTACAGTGGATGGTGAGGCAGGTTCTCCTCATATTGCGGGTCCTTCGGGACGGCCTTCGGGCACTCACACACGTTCTGCCTCCTCGACGGAGTAATACGTGTGACGAGAGGCCCGTCATGTTCCGCCTTATCTGGACGCTCAGCGTTCGCACCCGCGACTACCTGCACCGCTACATGCCGAGCAACCGGCTGCTCGCTGCCATCCGCACCCGTCGCGGACTCAAGTGGGGGATACCCGCGATGCTGGTCGCCCTTCCGTACATCCTGATCGCCAGCATCTGCTCTCGCGCGGCAGCCGATGGCGGCCCCGGCTGGCTCCACTTCATCGTGCTGTGGGCCTGCTGGAACTCACTCAAGTTCATCATCATGGGACCCGTAAGCATCGTTCTGCTCATCCGCGCGCGCCTGCGCGAGGCCGCGAACCGTCGTCACCAGCGCCGCGAAGCGGTCGCCGAAGCAGACACTCGTGTGCCGGTCCTTCGTTCCTAGGCTCAACCGCCCGCGGCAGCGGATGCAGTGATGCGAGAACCACGGCGGCCGCCAGGACGGATCACGACACCGTGCGAAGCGAGCGCTCGCCGGACCGCTTGAGGCCCCGACCCGACCTTCATGCCGACCTCTACCAGCGTCAACCCGCTGAGGTAGAGGTCGGCTGCTTCATGGATGCGGGAAGGATCGAACCGTCCGCGGCGGATCGTCACCTCCCGACGGGTGAGGTGGGTGGCGACCGTGCGGCGGTTCACTCCGAACACGGATGCTAGCTCGATGAGCGTCGCGCCCTCGCGGTACTGCAGCACCAGATCGTCGACCTGCTCCGGGCGAAGGAGGGTTTGAGCCATCCCAAGTGATCGCACCACTCGCCCCCTGGAATCGGAAACGGTAGGCTCAGAGGAGCGCTGGTCGTGGTTGTAGAAGCCCCCTGACCTGCGCAAAGACAAGGTTTTCAGGTGTGGGCAGGGGTTCTCAAACTCTCTACGGAGGTCCACTCGATGGAAACCCCGTTCGACCAGCAGGAACGCCTGTGGTCGGGCGGGGTTTCGTCGTTTGCGCCGGGCAGGCAATCTCGTCCGAAACCCTTGTGCCCGAAGTGAATTG